>Ga0316202_10000339_pt1 | contig 57523 bp, 52 predicted proteins | sample 3monrhotite_MG_FD_204934 | JGI IMG/M metagenome (GOLD analysis project Ga0316202, IMG submission 204934) | Microbial mat bacterial communities from mineral coupon in-situ incubated in ocean water Damariscotta River, Maine, United States -... | ecosystem: Environmental > Aquatic > Marine >...
ACCACCCCGACAAAGGGACATGGAGATAAAAAGCGAGAAGACCGCCAACGACCAGGCCTAACAAACTACAAACTTCACGCAACAGGCCACGCAACACTCCCTTAAGCAGGAAGATGCCGAGAATCACCAATATCAGGATATCAACCAGTCCCACTTTTCACTCCAGTATCAGGGTCAGCAGGATTTCAGGGATCCTTGCAGCAGACAAACTTTATGCGCATTGGCAGAATATTTAACGAACGCACTGCCCAGCCGTCCAGGGATAGCACCTGACCCGAACTCGACCGCCAGTCGAGTCGTGCTCACTTGGAACCAGTCCACTATTCGGCGAGTAGTTCCTTGACCAGTTGATTCACCAGCTTGCCATCGGCACATCCCCGCGTCTTGGCCATGACCGGCCCCATAACCTTGCCCATATCTTTTGGTGAGGTTGCACCCGTCCCAGCAATCGCAGCAGAAATTATCGAGCGCAACTCTTCTTCACCAAGCTGCTCGGGGAGATAAGCCAAAAGGATCTCAAGCTCGGCTTCCTCTTTTGCTGCCAGTTCAGGCCGCTCATTATCGCGATACATCTGAGCCGCTTCACGACGCTGCTTTCCCTGGGTGGTGATCACTCCAACAATGGACTCATCATCGAGAGTGTTCCCTAGCTCTATTTCCTTATTTTTAATCGCGCTGCGAAGTTGGCGTATGGTGCCCAAACGCACAGGATCTTTAGCCCGCATTGCGTCTTTCATGTCATTGTTTAATTGGTCCTGAAGACTCATAAGACCCTCTTTGGCGGGGGGAACAGATTGGGCAAATTGGCCCCGTATGAGGCGCACCCGAATTTAAACGAATTTGGCAGTATATGGATCTAAATACCCGATGGCAAGGAGAAAATTCACTAAAGCTAAATAACTCTCATGACTGACGAAACCAGTTAAGTTGAAATCCATAGGGATCAGAGTGTTATAATAAGAACTCGGAAAATAGCGAGATTAAAATTTCTTGAGAGGATTAACGATGAAAATAATTCATTACAGTCTATTTGCAGCAATACTTATATTCTCACCCTCAACTGTACTGGCGCAGAATCAAAACAGAACTGGCAACTATGATCTCAGACCATTCGAAGCCTCAGAAGTTTCATCCCCTTTTTTTAACAATTCATATGCCCACGTATTTTTCCCCAGCATCGGCAAGGGGGGGATCGGCCTCGGCGGTGCCTATGGCAGAGGGCAAGTCTACCGCGGCGGCAAGCTCACCGGCAACGCTTCAGTCTACAAGCTAAGCATCGGCTTTCAGCTAGGAGCCCAGGTCTTCAGCGAACTCATCTTTTTTCAGAACAAACAAGCCTACAATGAATTCGTCAATGGCTCCCTCGAGTTTGAAGCTTCGGCATCGGCGGTCGCAATTACCGCCGCTGCCCAGGCAACTGCCGGCACTGGCGGCGCCTCTGCCGGTGTCAGCAGCGGACCGCAGAGTGGCAAGAAGTATAGCCAAGGATATACCAACGGGACTGCCATCTTTGTCCATACCAAAGGGGGACTGATGTATGAGGCCGCAATCGGGGGCCAGAAATTCAAGTTTCGTCCCTTGAAAAAATAGGCGGGACTCAGATTGAGCCTTGCTTCAGACAAAACTGGCTTAACAGCTATTTTCACAATTTTTTGACACCCATCAGGGTTGCCGTTGCTCCACCTTCTCACAGATATAGGCGCCGATCGGGATGGCTGAAGTTGCGGCAGGAGAAGGTGCATTGCAGACATGTAAGCTACGCGGACTTTCGGCGAACAGAAAATCGTGCACCAGGCTGCCATCGGCCATAACCGCCTGGGCGCGGATTCCTGCCGGATATGGGCGCAAATCGCTTAACGCCAGTTGCGGGCAATATTTTCGAACCAACTCGAGGTAACCTCTTTTCCAGACTGAATTTTTCATCTCACCTAAGCCTGAGAACAGATGGGCACGCATTACTCGCCAAAATCCCGGATAGCTGAGATTTTCCCAGCTGTCCCGCAGGGAAAAATTGAACTTCCCGTACCCTTCGCGCTTCCAGCCAACAACAGCATTGGGACCAACCGTCACACTGCCGTCTATCATGCGGGTGAGGTGCACCCCCAGAAAGGGGAGCTCCGGGTCAGGAATGGGGTAGATCAGATGTGAAACGATAGTGTTGTAGGCCTGAGGGAGCTGGTAGTACTCCCCGCGGAAGGGCACAATCCGAAAATCGGCTTCAATGCCGAGCATCTGCAGTACCCGGTCGGCCATCAGGCCGGCGCAGCAGATCAGAAATTTACCCCTGATCCGCTCTCCTCCGTAGATAGCCTCGATGAAATTTTCACTTTCGTAAAGTGCCGTAACCGCAGCAGAAAACAGAACTTCACCACCCAGCCCAGTAAATTCTTCGAGCATGGCATCAGTGACTTTCTGGTAATCGACAATGCCGGTTGCTGCGACACTTATAGCCCCCAACCCCGAAATATTAGGTTCAACCGCCTTCAGTGCTGCTGCGCTGAGTTGCTCAATTTCGATTTGATTCTGTCGGCAGCGCTCTGCCAAGGCTGCCATGCGCTCGACCTCAAGTTGAGTGGATGCGACTAAAAGCTTGCCACAACGCTGGTATGGGATCTTATGTCGCTCACAGAAGCTGACTGTCGCTTCTGCACCTTCACGGCAAAACTGAGCCTTAAGGCTACCGGGCGCATAGTAGACACCCGCATGGATAACCCCGCTGTTGTGTCCGGTTTGATGACGAGCCACGCCGGTCTCTTTTTCCAGCAGGAGGATGCGTGCGCCGGGAAAGCGCTGTTTGAGTTGAAGAGCCGTAGAGATTCCGACAATCCCACCACCAATCAGCAGATAGTCATAGGTAGATTGCATCATTCATCCTTGAGGGTTTAAGGCTGCTCGCTCAGATAATCGCGCCGCAGTTGATGGATCGCTTCAGGCTCGCCGATAATTGTCATCCGGTCGTTTCCCTGCAACAGGGTATTGGATCTCGGCACCATCATCTCGTCACCACGACGCAACAGTGCGACCAGACTCCCCTCGGGGAGGCTGATCTGAGAAAGGCTGCGGCCAATCAGTTGTGCAGTTGGACCCTCTTCAAGGAGTACCAGTGACAGACAATTTTCATCCCGTAGCAACAATTCCTTAATATCCTGCTCGTTACTGGTGCGCTGCCAGAGTTCAGCAAAGCCCTCGTTTTCGACCAGACCGGCGATCTGCGCGAGTAAGCGCAAATGCAAAGCGGGATTGTCTTCGGGGCTAATCAAAAAGAAAACGGCCTGAACCAGTTGACTGTCATGGGTTCCGGGATTTAAAGGGTGCGGCACATCGATCTTCAAGCCGCGCGGTGCTCGCACAATAGCCAGCAACGCGTGATCTATCCCTTCCGTCCGGAAATGCGGGAGTGCCACGCCGCGGGCGACAGGTGTCGCGCCAACGCGGGTCCCTTCCAGAAACTGCTCGCCAATCTCCCTGGGAAAGTGACCGAGTTGTTCTGCAAACCAGCTGGAGACGACCTCAACGGCCTCCTCAAAGGTGGTGCGCTCCTCAAGTGTGACGACATGACTGCCAGCAATGATTTGATCAAAGGGATCCTTCTGACGCAGCCCCTTCTCTTTCATAATCTCACGCAGTTCATAGTCGAGCCCCTGCTGGCTGAGCCGCCCGAGCCGGGCAAAGATATGGAATATTGCGCCACTGCGTTGGACCTTAAGTCGTGCATAGCTGCGATACCAGAGGGTTCCGATAAAGATTAGTGCCACAGAGAAGAGGGTCGGCAGCCAGCCCATTTCGACGATAAACCAGAGCGGGGCAAAAATACCGATCAGTTGCATCCAGGGATAAAAAGGCGAACGATAACCTGGATCATAGCTATCAAGGCCACTCTCACGCATGACGATTACGGTGAAGCAGATCAGAGCGAACATCAGCAACTGAAAGGCACTAGCCAGCTTGGCAATGCGCAGTGGATCAAGGAACAGCAGGATCAGCACAATGCTCCCGACAGTGACCAGGACCGACAGAACGGGCACTCCGTCCCGCACGCGGCTGAACATTGGGGGGAGCAGATTGTCGCGTGATAGTGCCAGGGGATAACGCGATGCGCTCATGGTGCCTGCATTCGCGACACTAGTAAAAGCCAGGACCGCGGCAAATGACATAATATAGAGGCCGGGCTTACCGAAAAAGACTGCCGTAGCGTCCGCGACCGGCGTCATGGTCGCAGCAAGCTGCTCCATTGGCAGAACGCCAACCATAATCATCGTCCCCAGCCCGTAGACCAGAAGTGCCGTCAGGAGAGATAAGAAGACGCCGCGCGGTAAATTTCTTTCTGGATTTTTAACCTCTTCCGACAAAGAGGTCACCGTGGTCACGCCAACATAACTGATATAGACTAATCCCGCGGTAGAGATAATTGAATCGAAGCCGGCATCAAAAAAGCCATCAAAATGGACCGGCTCAATGCTCGGCAAACCAACCCCGATAAAACCAGACAGCAGAGTCAACAAAAAGAAGACCAGATAGATCTGCAGACGACCGCTCATCTTCGAGCCGAACAGATTCAGCACACCGATCGCCAGTGCCAAAACGATCGCCAAACTACGGATATGCCCTTCGCCGATTTCGGGAATAAATAGAGCGAGATAATAGCCCATTCCCATCAGAGCAAAAGAAACCTTGAGGATCAGCGCCAGCCAGGTCCCCATGCCACCGATGGTACCGAAAAGCGGTCCAAGGCTGCGATCGAGAAAGTAATAGACGCCACCAGCCTTTGGCATAGCGGTGCATAGTTCAACAATACTGAACATGGCAGGCACTAACGGAATAGCTGCCAGCATATAAGCCAACACCATTGCTGGACCAGCCTGAGAGGCCGCGATTCCCGGCAACAAGAAAAAGCCCGCACTCAACGTGGTGCCTGTGGCAATGGCGTAGACGCTGAACAGACCAAGTTCCTTCTTTAATTTATTTTGTTTTGGAGCTGGTCGCATCCTGGCCTCATTGCATTGAATAGTTGATCCATAAGTTCTAAATCATAACATAAAATTAGAACCGTCTGTATTGAGAATACTGGCTGATCAAAGCCCACAGAAAATCGAACTTTTCTGGCAGAAATCCGGTTCATAAGAAGCTCCTTCGATGTGGGCAGGAGACAAAAGACTTTAAGCAGAACAGGGAGGGGAGAATGTCAGCTGCCAGTCGTAACTCTCTTCGTCAGCCCATTCGACTTCCATTGCCTGAAATCAGTTCACCCAATTGAAGGAGACAGTTCGTAGCGGAGAGTGATAAACTCTAAACTCGACTGACATTGATATGAACATAGGGGCTTGAGAACAATGAAAAAATCTATTTGTCTGAAATTGTTATTATTTTTATCATCAATAACCCTACTGTCAGGCTGTGCCATCAATCCTGTGACTGGCAAGAATGAGTTAAGTCTGGTCAGTGAGCAGCAGGAGCTTGCGATTGGCGCACAGCAGTATGCCCCGGCACGCCAAGCTCAGGGTGGCGACTATGTGGTGGATCGCGAACTGACAGCTTACGTCAATGAAGTTGGGCAGCGACTGGCCGCAGTGAGTGACCGCAAGCTCCCTTATGAGTTCAAAGTCCTTAACAACTCGGTCCCTAACGCCTGGGCCCTTCCTGGCGGAAAAATTTCAATCAATCGCGGTTTGTTGACTGAGCTCAAGAGCGAGTCTGAACTGGCAGCCGTTCTAGGTCACGAGATTGTGCATGCGGCAGCCAGACACGGTGCCCGCAGTATGTCAAAAGGGATGTTGCTGCAGGCTGGGGTGGCAGGAGCGGCTATTGCTACCCAGGGGACAAATTATGCAGATCTTGCCCAAATGGGTGCGGGAATAGGGGCGCAATTGATCACTCAGAAGTACGGCCGCGACGCCGAACGTGAATCAGATCACTACGGCATGCAATACATGGTGCGAGCCGGTTACGATCCGCAGGGCGCCGTCGACTTACAACGCACCTTCGTTAAGCTGTCCGAAGGCCAGCGACAGGATTGGATCAAAGGCCTGTTCGCCAGCCACCCCCTCTCTGAGGAGCGGATAAGGAACAATATCGAACTTTTAGCCAAACTCCCTAAGGGAGGAGACCAGGGCGTCACGCGCTATCGCGCGAGAACGGCCCATCTCCTCAAGACCAAACCAGCCTATGAAGCTTATGACAGGGCGCGCGAAGCGCTGGTGAAAGACAAGGTGGCCGACGCCAGTCGCCTGGCACTGCAAGCGCTTGCGTTGGAGCCGAAAGAGGCTCTCTTTTATGGGTTAATGGGCGACATAGAGCAGAAGAACCAACGGTGGGAAAATGCGACCCATCAATACGACCGGGCAACCCAACTGAATCCGAATTTTTTTTACTTTTACTTGCAACGCGGCAAACTGAGCGAGCAGTTAAATCTCTTCGATAAGGCCCAAGCCGATCTTGAACGTAGCGTCACACTGCTCCCAACTGCCGATGCCTACAATAGTCTCGGCCAGCTGGCGCAAAAAGCCGGACGTCTGAATGAGGCCAAGGTTTACTACGCTAAAGTTGCTGGGAGTCAGGGAGAACTTGGGAAACAAGCATATTCCGCGCTGGTCGATCTCGACCTGAAGGATAATCCTGCGACATATGTGAAAGTTAGAGTTGGGCAGGATTCACAGGGTAGAATTGTCGCGCAACTCAGCAACCCCACCCCAAGAGATATTCATCATATCGTGCTGGTCATTCAGTTCAAGAATGCCAAAGGAGAGATGCAGCAGGCGCGACACAACCTGACTGGCACGTTAGCTGCCGGAGGCCAGCAACTCATTGATCTCGGGCTGAGCGGGCAACTGACGCAGGACCAGCTCAAAACGCTGGAGGCGGGGGTTATCGGGGCGGAGGTATTGCATTGATTCGAGAGGCAGAAAAACACTCTACTAAGACTTGAGCTAAAACAGCTTATAGCCATAAAAAAGTCGAATCGTGTCGAGACCCGGAGGAGAGGACAGAGCTATTGTATCTCTCTGCCAGTCCAAACCGGGCCACAAACGAAAATCAGAAGGCCGCATTCTCCATCAACAGGACCAGCTCATCATTCTTCTTTCTGCGCCCGATTCTCGAGATACCCAGAGATCTTGAGTCGTTCCTGGGCGCATCTTCAATATTAACAATCTGTTCTACGGCTACAACCTCATCAATATCTAAAGCGATTGTTTGGCTATCATTTTCGATAACCATTGCAATGCGCCTCCGGCTTGATTCACACGCGGCATTCTTTATGTCTGTGAACAAACCGACCATCAACAGCAATTCATTATTTGCGGTCGCATCAATTAACGCGTGCGCTTCATCAATCTGATTTTTTTCCACTAACTGGTTCACCTTCTCTGCGATGCCATGAATTGTTTTATGAGGATTATCGAATTTTTTCAATATGATATTAATCATCCGATTATCGGACTTATAACTGTCATACCACTCACCGAAAGCACATTTATGAGGGTCGGTCGCTAAATCAAAGGATCTATTTTCCTCAACCGATAGCTTCAATTCCTTAATCCAATTTTCATGGTCACTGAGTCTTAAATCCATCAAGGTGCAAAAATCTTCGATCTCCTGTCTTCCTGAAGGTTGCCCCGTATAGACGCGAAGATCGACAAGGGGAATTATGGAGCCACGAACACTGATTGTTCCTGACACATAGGCCGCCGCTTCAGGAACACGTGTAATCGGGGGGATAGCGATCATATTGCCGACAATACTGGCATCAAAGCCCAACAAGTTATTATGGCTTCTAACTATCACCCACAACAATAATCCGTCTTCTGCGACGCCTGACACCTCATCTACGACCTCACCCATGATTTCTTCCCCCGATAGTAATCGTTCAAAACCTTACGCAATAAGTAAACGCTAATTTCGAATCCTAGCAGATTTTATTAAAAAATCAAAAATCATTACCCAGCTCCATCCTCGGGTTCCCACTGTACGCTAAAAGAAAAGCCGTTCTTCAGTATATTACGGAAGAACGGCTTTCACTATTTCTAGCATTTTTACGGCTCTGATTTTCGCCAGAATCTCTCAGCCCCAAGACAGAAACGGTAAAGCAGTGAGTCAAAACCAATTCTGCAGCTATTGATCGCGACTGGCCTTCTCTTCAAGTCCCGATAAACCGAAACGACGACGCAGTTCAGCATAAATACGCTCAGGCGGCAAATCGTAATATCCGAGCAGGACCAGAACATGAAAGAAGAGATCAGCGACTTCGCCAATGATCTCCTCTTTGATACCACCCTTACCGGCAACAGCGGCTTCGGTCGCCTCTTCGCCGATCTTACCTAAAATTTTATCCAACCCTTTGTCGAACAACGATCTGACGTAAGATTTCTCACCATCGCCCAACTGCCGGCGCTCCTGAATAATATTATAAAGCTCCTCCAAGATATCCTGCCGCGCATAAACAGAAGCAGCGTCGACCAATTTGTCGCTATCGGTTTTTATCTCGCCTTCCCAGTGGCGGTAGAAACAACTGCGCTGTCCGGTGTGACAGGCAGCGCCCTGCTGCTCAATCTTGATCAACAGGCAATCATTGTCGCAATCGAAACGGATCTCTTTAACGAGCTGCAGATGTCCGGACGATTCACCCTTCATCCACTGTTTCTGACGTGAGCGCGAGTAATAATGCACCTTTCCAGTTGCAAGGGTCTGCTCGACAGCCTCAGCGTTCATCCACGCCATCATCAGCACTTCACCGCTAGCGGCATCCTGGGTAATCGCCGGGATCAGGCCGTTGTCATCAAATTTGAGTTGTTCGATCAGGGACATTAGATTTATGACTCCAGTTTTTTTTAGTTCTCGACCGCTTTAGATGCGCGCCGCAACTCCGTGCTCTTTCAAATACTTTTTACATTCGGCGATGGTGTGTTGCTTGAAGTGGAAGATTGAGGCCGCCAGAGCTGCCGAGGCGCCACCTTCGACCAGACCTTCGCGGATATGCTCGAGGTTGCCGACACCGCCTGAAGCAATGACCGGAATCTCAACCGCGTCGCTAACTGCACGAGTCAGGGCGATATCATAGCCATCCTTGGTACCGTCGCAGTCCATCGAGGTCAGTAGAATTTCACCACTGCCATAAGCTTCCATCTTTCTGGCCCATTCGATCACATCAATGCCGGTCGGTTTACGGCCCCCATGGGTATAGACCTCCCAGCGTTGCGGATCTGAGCCGGGCACACGGCGCGCGTCGATCGCCACCACCGTACACTGGCTACCGAAACGGGTCGCCGCTTCCTTGACAAATTCGGGATTGAAGACCGCCGCAGTATTGATCGAAACCTTATCGGCTCCAGCATTTAGCAACGCGCGAATATCATCAACCGTCCGTACCCCACCGCCAACAGTCAGCGGCATAAAGACCCGCTCGGCGGTCTGGCGCACCACATCAATAATGGTGTTGCGATTGTCACTTGAAGCGGTGATGTCGAGGAAACAGAGCTCATCGGCCCCCTGAGCACAGTAGGCTTCAGCCGCTTCAACCGGATCACCAGCATCACGCAGCTCAACAAACTGTACACCCTTGACCACGCGACCATCTTTCACATCGAGACAGGGGATAATTCTTTTAGTGAGCATAGTACTACCCCCTATCTCTGTCTGGTCAAAGCAACAGCTTCGCGCAGGTCTATCGCGCCGGAATAGATCGCCTTACCGGTAATCACACCGGTCACACCAGAGGATTCGATAGCGATCAGTCGACGGATATCATCGAGTGTCGAAAGCCCGCCCGAAGCGATCACCGGGATGTTGATGGCCTCAGCCAACGCCTTGGTCGCATCGATATTCGGGCCCTGCATCATGCCGTCACGGGCGATATCAGTGTAGATGATCGCCTCAACCCCGAAGCCTTCCATCTCTTTAGCCATCTCGGTCGCGAGCTTTTCGGTCACATCAGCCCAGCCACGAACAGCAACCAGGCCATTCATGGCGTCGATACCGACGACAATATGGCCTGGAAACTTCCTGCACGCCTCTGCGACCAGTGCCGGGTTCTCTTTGGCAATGGTCCCGAGGATGACCCGGTTAATACCAAGCGCAAGATAGGCTTCGATCGTCTGCATATCACGGATTCCACCGCCAAGTTCGCTAGGAATAGCGATCGCATCGACAATGGCGCGGATCGCGTCCTTGTTCTTAGGCACCCCGGCAAAGGCTCCGTCAAGATCGACGATATGTAGAAACTCGCCCCCTTGCTCTTGCCAAGTCCGTGCCTGGGCGGCCGGGTCGTCGTTATAGACGGTGTCTTTATCCATCAGCCCCTGCTCCAGGCGGACACAGCGACCTTCTTTAAGGTCAATCGCAGGTAGAATAATCAATTATATCTCTCCAAAATTCTTAAAAATATGCAGGCCGATACTTTGGCTCTTCTCTGGGTGAAACTGGGTCGCCATGATGTTGCCGCGCCACAGCGAAGCGCAGAATTCGATCTCGCCATAGCGGCAACTGGCCGCAACGTCGGCATCATTTTCCGCCTGACAGTAGTAGGAGTGGACAAAATAAACAAAGCTCTCGTCCGCGACCCCGGCAAACAAAGGAGAACTCTTCTTCTGCAGCAGATTATTCCAGCCCATGTGCGGCACCTTAAGCCGGTCACCATCCTCAACCATCCCCGCAGGGAAGCGTACGACCTTGCCCGGGATCAGTCCCAAGCCCGGATGCTGGCCGAACTCTTCGCTCTCGTCGAACAACATCTGCATGCCGACACAGATCCCGAGCAGTGGCTTACCGGATTCAACATGAGCCAGCAGTGGCTCAACGAAGCCGCCCTTACGCAGGTTGCCGACACAGTCGGCAAAGGCCCCAACACCCGGCAGCACCAGCTTGTCCGCGCTGGCGATATCCTGCGGATCAGCACTCACCCGCACAGCAAAGCCGAGAGACTCAAAGGCCTTCTCGACGCTGCGCAGGTTGCCCATTTCGTAATCAATTATGTTTATCATGACTTTCCTGATTTTCCCGGCAACCGCTGGCCTTATTCCAAACTCCCCTTGGTCGACAATACCCCGTCGATGCGTGGATCAATCGAGGTCGCCTCATCGAGGGCACGACCAAAGGCCTTGAAGATCACTTCAATAATGTGATGAAGGTTGTCTCCATAGGCAAGATTCACGTGGATATTGGCACCGCTGTGATTGCAAAATGCGACGAAAAACTCTTCGACCAGTTCGGTCTCAAAGTTACCCACCTGGGCCTTGGGAATATCAACATTAAACACCAGAAACGGCCGCCCGGAGAAATCGATAATCACCGAGGCTAGAGCTTCATGCATCGGCATGGTCCCGCGTCCAAAACGCCGGATACCAGTTTTGTCACCCAGCGCCTTTTTGAAAGCCTCACCAAGACAGATACCGACATCCTCGACGGTGTGGTGCGCGTCGATCTCAATATCCCCTTTGGCTTCAACCTCAAGATCGAAAAAACCGTGCCGAGTCAAGGCCGAAAGCATGTGGTCGAAGAAGGGCGCGGGGGTAGATATCTGCTCCTTGCCCGATCCGTCAAGATTCAACTTTAAGCGGATTTCGGTTTCCTTGGTTTTTCTCTTAATTTCTGCGCTACGGGCCATGATATCGCTCCTTATTCCACTAAAAATATAAAGGCAAAAGCAGCCTCGCGCAAAGACGCAAAGACGCAGAGTAAAAAATGACTCTAAACAATTTCACTGCGTCTTTGCGTCTAAAGTGAACGACGCGAACGAGCGCGAGAAAACTTTACTTTTCGTCCAATCGGATCGACACCGACTTGGCGTGAGCCTCGAGCCCTTCAAGTTCAGCGATATGAACAATATCTTTGCCCAGGCGCTTTAACCCCGCTTTACTGAAGCTGATGATACTCGATTTTTTAACAAAATCCTCGAGAGACAAGGGCGAGAAGAAACGCGCAGTGCCACCCGTCGGCAGGGTATGGTTCGGCCCGGCCAAGTAATCACCAGCAGCCTCGGGGGTATTATGCCCCATGAAGATGGCCCCGGCGTGGCGAATCTGCGGCAGAATCGCGAAGGGATCATCCACCGCCAGTTCAAGGTGCTCTGGTGCGATCCGGTTGGAAAAAGCGATCGCTTCATCCAGATCGTGGGCGATGATAATCGCACTGTAGTTTTCGATCGACTGACGGGCAATCGGTTCACGCTTAAGGGCCAGAAGCTGCTTTTCGATCTCGGCCTGCACCGCGGAAGCCATTTGTTCACAGCTGGTCACCAGTACCGCTGAGGCGAGTTCATCATGTTCAGCCTGGCTGAGCAGGTCGGCCGCAATATGAGCGGCTTGTCCACTTCCATCGTTGATCACCAGAATCTCACTGGGTCCGGCGATCATATCGATATCGACCACGCCAAAAACCAGCTGCTTGGCCGTCGCGACATAAATATTTCCTGGGCCGGTAACCTTATCGACCTTCGGCACAGACTCAGTGCCAAAAGCCAGAGCAGCCACAGCCTGTGCTCCACCGATTTTAAAAATCCGGTCAACCCCGGCGATTCTTGCTGCCGCCAGAACATGTGGATCAACCACACCATCCGGCATCGGCACAACCATGATCACTTCGGCAACCCCGGCTACCTTGGCTGGCACAGCATTCATCAACACAGAAGAAGGATAACTTGCCTTACCGCCCGGGACGTAAATGCCGACCCGATCAAGTGGTCTCACCAACTGGCCGACCAGCACATCGGCCTCATCTGTCGACAGCCAGGTCTCCTGTTTCTGCTTACGGTGGTAATCAGCAATCCGCTGGGCCGCGAGTTCAAGAGCCGCCTGAGACTCAGGACTAACCTGCGCTACCGCAGCCTCGATCTCAGCAGTCGTTACCTCGATGGTCTCGGCTGTTAGCTGTAAACGATCAAATTTGGCCGTTAGGTCAAACAGTGCAGCATCACCGCGCAGGCGCACATCCGCCAGAATATTCTTAACTGTTTGCTCAATACCATTGGGGATTTCTTCGGCGCGCTGTTCAATCTTTCTGAACGCTTCATCAAATCCGCTATCGGTAAACTTCAGAATTCGCATCATATATTTATCCCTGGAATGTCTCTGATCTACTCCGATATCCGCACCTCATCACCGACGACCTTTTCAAGGTCCTCGATAATTTTACCGATCCGTTGGTGTTTCGTCTTGAGACTGGCGCGGTTGACGATCAGACGACTGGTGATTTCAGCAATGGTCTCAACCTCGACCATACCATTCGCCTTGAGTGTTCCTCCAGTCGAGACCAGATCGACAATCCGCTCCGACAGCCCGACCAGCGGAGCCAGCTCGATCGAGCCATAGAGCTTGATCAGCTCGACCTGAATCCCTTTTTCGGCAAAGTAACGCTCGGTGATATTGGGATATTTGGTTGCGACCCGGATATTCGACCAATTGAGCGGGTTGTCTTCGGCCTGCAGATTTTTGGGTTCAGCGACTACCAGACGGCAATAACCGAACTTCATATCGACCGGCTCGTAGAGATCCTTGCCTTGCTCGAGCAGGGTATCCTTACCGACCACGCCGATGTCGGCACAGCCATATTCGACGTAAGTAGGAACGTCGGTTGCGCGCACCGCCATGAAACGCAGCTTGAGCTCGGGGTTTTCGAAAACCAGTTTGCGGCTCTTCTCGCTCATCTCCGGACAGGTGATGCCGATCTTAGCGAAAAGTTCCATCGAGTCTTCAAGAATACGCCCTTTTGGCAGGGCAAAGGTGATCCAGTCACTCATGATTTTTCTATCCTCAATAATTTGTCTGGTGGTGCAACTATTCAGGCACGCGCGCGATACAGGCACCGAGTGCCGCCAGCTTCTCTTCGATCCGTTCGTAGCCGCGATCCAGATGATAGATCCGTGATACTTCGGTGGTATTCTCAGCTGCTAGTCCGGCCAGGATCAGGCAGGCACTGGCGCGCAGATCGGTCGCCATCACCGGGGCGCCGTGCAACTGTTTGACCCCGTGAATCAGAGCACTATGTCCGTCAACACTGATATCAGCCCCCAGACGCTGCAGCTCACAGACGTGCATGAAGCGATTTTCAAAGACGTTTTCCGAGACACGACTGGTGCCATCGGCGATCGCCATCATCGCCATAAACTGGGCCTGCATATCGGTCGGAAACCCGGGAAAGGTCGAAGTACGAATATCGACCGGCAGCAACTTGTCCGGACCGACGACGCGCAGGCCGTCTTGCTCTGGACGGATCATCACCCCCGCCTCGACCATTTTTTTCAACAGTGCCTCCTGATCACGCGGTTGTGCGCCACGGACCAAGACATCCCCGCCGGTCATGGCAGCAGCGATCATGAAGGTGCCAGCCTCTATCCGATCAGACATCACCGAAATTCTCAACGGATTCAGCGTACTGACCCCTTCAATTTTGATACGCGCGGTGCCAGCGCCTTCGATCTTCGCGCCCATCGAATTCAATGCCTCGGCCAGTTGGACAATTTCAGGCTCGCGCGCAGCGTTTTCAATAATCGATTCGCCATCGGCCAGGGCTGTCGCCATCAACAGGTTTTCTGTACCGCCAACCGTCGGCATATCGAAAATAATGTGCGCGCCATGCAGGTGCTTGGCATGGGCCTCGACATAACCATGCTCAAGCGTGATCCGCGCACCCATGGCTTCAAAACCCTTCAGGTGCTGATCGATTGGCCGAGCTCCGATAGCGCAGCCCCCTGGCAGACTGACCCGCGCATGACCACAGCGGGCCAGCAATGGGCCAAGCACCAGAACCGAAGCACGCATGGTCCGCACCAGCTCATAAGGCGCTTCAACACTTTGAATGGCCGAAGCATTGACCTGGCAACAATCAACGATGCGCTCGGTTGTCGCACCAAGGGTGGTGAGCAAGGCAACCGCGGTGTCTATGTCGCGCAGGGCCGGCACGTTACAGATCTCGCTCTGACCATCGGCCAACAGGGTCGCGAACAGCAGGGGGAGGACTGCATTTTTAGCGCCACTAATCCGCACTTCGCCCTTGAGTGGTACTCCACCCTTAATCACTATCTTATGCAAAAATTTGGTTTCCTTTATCTAACATTCAGGCCTTACGTCTCCCGGCAACGACCCGCGGATTCGACGCGTAATCCTGTCGACAATAAATTTCTACCAGCCCAGCGGTGGCCAAGAGCTCAGAGACCGATTTTTCCTGCTGATAGCCGATCTCGAACAGCAGCCAGCCCCCGGGTTTCAAGATTTTTGGGGCCTGCGCAGCAATCAAACGGTAACAATCAAGACCATCTTCACCCGCCAGTAGTGCCAGTTGCGGTTCGTAATCACGGACCTCCGGCATCAGCTCATGATACTCTGAAACACTGATATAAGGCGGATTGGAAACCACCAGATCAAAAGGTTTATCAGGCAACTTGGCCAGATCGCCTGCCACAAACTGGCTCCGCCCGGCAAGTGCCAGACAATCGGAATTATTACTCGCTACAGCTAGGGCCGCCGGTGAGATATCCAGCCCGGTTACCTGCCAGTTCGTTTTTTCCTGAGCAAAGCTGAGCGCCACGGCCCCACTTCCGGTACCGATATCGAGTAGCTCCCCGGCATCTGCGGCTTTCTGCAACGCCTCTTCCACCAGAATTTCGGTATCAGCCCGCGGGATCAACACCGCAGGAGAAACCTTGAAATCAAGCGACCAGAACTCAGCATGCCCGAGCAGGTACTGCAGCGGCTCACGCTGCCCACGGCGCTTGACCAGCGGTTTAATCTCAGCCAGCTCTACGGCAGTTAAAGGCCGGTCATAATTCAAATAAACGCCGACCCGATCAAGGCCCAGAACCCCAGCGACCAGAAGCTCCGCATCAAGCCGCGGATTATCAACCCCCTTTTCACGGAAAAAACCAGTGGTCCAGCGCAGCAGTTTAAGCAGCGTCCAGACCTCGCTCAAGCCGTGCGCTCCTGCTGACTCAGCAGCGCAGCCTGATGGTCGGTAATTAAAGCATCGATCACTTCATCAACCTCACCCTGCATTATGCCATCAAGCTTATAAAGAGTCAGGTTGATCCGATGATCGGTACAACGGCCTTGCGGATAATTGTAGGTTCTGATCCGTCCACTACGGTCCCCACTACCGACCTGACTTTTGCGGTCAGCTGCAGTCTCGGCCTGCTGGGCAGCGAGGATCTGGTCGTATATTCGTGACTTCAAAACCTTCATCGCCTTGGCCTTGTTTTTGTGCTGTGAGGATTCATCTTGGCAAGCAACCACCACTCCGGTCGGCACATGGGTCAAGCGCACCGCCGATTCGGTCTTGTTAACATGCTGCCCACCTGCGCCGGAGGCACGATAGAGATCGGTGCGGATATCAGCAGGGTTGATATCAATATCCACATCCTGGGCCTCAGGCAGAACCGCAACAGTACAGGCCGAAGTATGAATCCGCCCCTGGGTTTCCGTCTGGGGTACACGCTGAACCCGGTGGGTGCCACTTTCGAACTTCAGCTTGGAATAGACCCAATCGCCACTGATCATGGCCACGACCTCTTTGAAGCCGCCGCCATCGGTTTCGGAAAAGCTGAGCATTTCCACTTTCCACTTTTGACGGTCAGCATAACGTGAATACATACGGAACAGATCAGCGGCAAAAAGAGCCGCTTCATCACCGCCGGTTCCAGCCCGTATTTCAAGGATAATATTGCGATCGTCGTTCTGATCTTTCGGCAGCAGCATCAATTTGAGTTGCTGTTCCAACTGCTGCTGTTCATCTTCAAGAAGCGGAAGCTCTTCGCGAGCCATCTCTTTCATCTCAGGGTCTGAATCCTGTAGCAGGTCTCTATTCCCATTGATCTCGCTGAGAACCTGCTTGTAACGTCCGTAGACCCTTACGACACCCGCAAGGTCTGAATGTTCACGGGTCAGCGCGCGATAGCGGGGCTGATCGGCCATAACTGTCGGATCTGACAGTAGCCCCTCAACCTCGCGAAAACGATCAACAACATCTTCAAGATTATGAAACATAAGTCCCTTTTAGACGCCCGGGCTCAATTTAGCAAACTCGGCGCGAACTTCTTTGATAGCTCCACATGTCATCGCTCCCTCAGGGCAAACCCCGCCAACACAACCGGGCCCGGCCTTTGCGAACAGTATGGGCGCCAACGGCATAACCAGTTTCAGCATCTGATTGGCCAATTCCTGAATCTCCCACTGGGCTCTGCGGCAGCAGCGCAAAGAGAAGAAGTGGAGAAGTTCACGACCATTCATGGTCACGACAAGCTTGGTCGTTGCTGCATTGGGCAAGATAAAGCGCGCATCTTCAGCAGGGATCCCGGCTTCCAGCATCTCAGCATAGAAACGGTGGATTTCTTCGAGCATCGTCTGATAGCGCTCAGCATATTCGGGAGATTCGGCTATCGAATCTGGAGTCACCGCTGAGAAGCGCTTGCTATGAGAAACATAACGCTGGCTCTGCTGGGAATAACTGGCCAAACGGTGGCGCACCAATTGATGTGAGCAGGCGCGACTTATCCCTTCGACACCGAATGAGAAACTGACATGCTCAAGGACCGACAAGTGCCCCAGCGAAGTAATCTTTTCGAGGAAAGTCTCACGTTCGGTGCGACTCTTCTCGAGTAAAGCTCCTATCGACGAGTTCGAATAACAGAGCCTGGCAGCTGCCGCAACCACAAGTTCCGGCTCCGGCGTATGGGTCAAAAGTTCAATATTCATTCAGTCAGTCCACCTCGACAAAAAATTAGGTCCGATTCTGACATAATCGGCTCGCGACTCCAAGCAAAAGCCGGTTCCGACAGCAAAATTAACAAAAAAAAACGGCCCCCGAAAGGGCCGTTATCTTGCGTGTCAGTGCATTACTTCTTTTCGCCGTACTTACGACGGAAACGCTCAATCCGACCAGCGGTATCAATCAGCTTCTGCTTGCCGGTGTAAAAGGGGTGGCAAGCCGAGCAGATCTCAGTATGGATCTCTTCGCTCTTCGTCGAACGGGTCTCAAAGTTGTTGCCGCAGTCACAGCGCACAGTGACCGCCTCATATACAGGGTGGATTCCTTCTTTCATCTTCTATCTCCTTGCGACCTGGCGTTAGTACAGGTCATTGGTGGATCGTCTCAAACAAAGCGGTCTTTTACCACCTTATCCGGATCCTGACAAGTATTTTTTGTCTGCAGCTGTCCTAGCGATTCATCGAATCGAGGAATTCCTGGTTGGTTTTAGTCTCATTCAGCTTATCGAGCATGAACTCCATGCTGTCAACTGAGTTCATCGCGGTCAGTACTTTGCGTAACAGCCAGATCCTTTGCAGGTTGTTTGCCGGAATCAACAAATCTTCCTTACGGGTTCCGGATCGATTGATATCAATTGCCGGGAAGGATCGTTTGTCAGAAAGTTTGCGATCAAGATGGACTTCCATGTTGCCGGTCCCTTTGAATTCTTCAAAGATAACCTCATCCATCTTGCTCCCAGTATCGATCAATGCGGTAGCAATAATGGTCAAACTGCCACCCTCCTCTATGTTACGCGCCGCACCGAAGAAACGTTTCGGCTTGTGCAGGGCATGGGCATCAACACCACCAGAGAGGATCTTCCCGCTCGAAGGGATGATGGTGTTGTAAGCACGGGCCAGTCGGGTAATCGAATCGAGCAGAATAACGACATCCCGTTTATGCTCAACCAGACGACGAGCTTTTTCGATAACCATCTCGGCGACCTGCACATGACGATTGGCTGGCTCATCAAAGGTCGATGAGATAACCTCACCGTCGACGCTGCGCTGCATATCGGTAACCTCCTCGGGTCGCTCATCGATCAGCAGCACGATCAGGTAAATTTCAGGATGATTTTTGGTGATTGAATTGGCGATATTCTGCATCAGCACGGTTTTACCGGTCCGTGGGGGGGCAACAATCAAACCACGCTGCCCCTTACCGATCGGCGAAGCCAGATCCATGACCCGCGCAGACATATTATCTGCAGTCGTTTCCAGAATAATATGCTCTTCAGGATAGAGCGGAGTCAGATTATCAAAGAAGGTTTTCTCCTTCATCTTACCTGGATCTTCGAAGTTGACCTCAGCCACTTTCAGCAGAGCGAAATAACGCTCCCCTTCCTTGGGCGGACGAATCTGCCCGGCAACTGTATCGCCGGTGCGCAGACCGAAACGGCGGATCTGGGAAGGAGAAACATAGATATCATCTGGACCGGGGAGATAATTTGCATCGGGTGCCCGCAAAAAACCAAAACCATCAGGCAGAATCTCAAGAACCCCCTCTCCAGAAATTGTTTTTTTCTGTTTGGCGGTCGCATTGAGAATCGAAAAAATCAGATCCTGACGGCGCTGACCACCAATATCCTCGACTTTGAGTTCCTTGGCGAGTGAAATGAGGTCGGGCATCTTCCGGGTTTTAAGTTCTTTCAGGTTCATACTGGGTCTCCACGGCCGAAACTTGGCCGAATTAGGGCAGCACCTCTCCCTGTTCAGGGCTGCTGGTCGCACGCTTGGGACGAAACTTATTGAGTCGTGTCAGTCAAGCTCTTTGGTCGTAACGGGGATTCTAAAACAGTCGTACAATTTGCTTATAAATCCAGGAAGTTAAAATCGAAATTCAGAATAGGATCAATCAAAGGAGTTTTTTCGGAATTTATGGTGGCGGGATTCGACCAAACAGTTCGGACTGTCGGGATCCGCAGATATGTGAATATCTGCTTGTACCCCCTTTTAAATTCCCAAGTCAACAGGAAAACTATGAATTCCCCTTATCTCCCAGATCTTCAAGCTTGAAACCATGCTCGCCAAGCAAGGCGTGAATCCTCCCCATCAGCTCACGCGGAAAGAATGGTTTAGTAATATAGTCCACGGCCCCGACCGAGAGCCCTCTCTCCCGCTCATGTTTGCGGGCCACGGCAGTGAACATTGCGACGGGGATATCACGGGTTTGAGCCTGCGCCTTGAGTCGCTTACAAACCTCAAAACCGTCCATCCCCTGCATATAAAGATCAAGCAGGATCAGGTCAGGCTTGAACGTTGTAGCCACGATCAGACCCTGCTCTCCCCCAGAGGCGACCTCAAGGTCAAACTGATCGGTCAGCAACACCTGAACAAAACGCCGGATCGCTGGTTCATCGTCAATCAACAGAATACGGGGACGCCGATTGCACGGAGCCACGTCTTCGGCGTCAAAGGTTGCAGATTGCAAATCAATCGGAAAAACCAGGTTAATGCAACTTCCTGGGTTTTCAACTCCGGCCTCATCCTCCGTCCCGGCGCTCTCGGCCCAAACCAACCCACCATGGCCATGCACTATCCGTTTCACCAGAGCCAGGCCCAGACCGACCCCTTTCCCTTGAAATCTAGTCCCTGAGCTGTGCTCCTCAAGTTTACCCGCGGCATAAAATCGATTGAAGATCCGGGGGAGATCAAGGTTTGAAATTCCGATGCCATTATCACAAACGATAACTTGTAAAAAATCACCCTGCCACTGCAGATCACCAAGACCCTCTGGGTAGAAAAGCTGCATTTGGGCTCTGGGCAAGTCTCTGGCAGAAATCCGTTGAGCCTTGACCTCAATCCGACCACCATCGTCAGTATATTTAATGGCGTTCTCAAGCAAGTCAGTAAACACGCGACGGACCATAGCCGAATCTGCCGACAGTGGCGGCCAATCAACCTCAGGAGCAAACACAAGTTGCAGGTCACGCTCCTTTAGCGCCCAATTCAACTCAAGATAGACCTCCTGTAACAATGGATAGAAGCCGATAGGTTGGCGACGCAGACTGAACCCTTCAGCCTCAATCCGGACAATATCGAGCATGTCTTCAACAATATCTGAAAGTCTTTGCGCACCTTGCATTGAATAATCAAGCAAACTGCTTTCATCTTCAGTGAGTCTTGCCGGTAGACTTTCACAGAGAAATTCAAGGGAGCCGAGCAAAAAGGTCAAGGGTGTACGTAACTCATGCGACGCGATGCCGATAAAATCACTCTTGATCCGATCTATCTCACGCAGATCAGCATTGACCTTTTCTTGCTCGGCCATGGCCTCTTTCAGCTGAGTTTGTGACTCCTCGAGGGCCAGAGCTTTTTCTTCAAGGTCACGGTGACTCTCCTGCAGCTCCTCATAAAGACGAGAACGCTCCTGATCACGCAACCTGACGCCAGTCAGATCACGCGCAGCCAAGAGGACACCCACAACCACATCAGACTCGAGAATCGGCGCCAGCAACAAAGCCAGTGTGACCTCCTTGCCCGAGGGCCAGATGAAACAGGTCTCTAACTCGCGGGAACTGCCAGCCAGGGCACGGGCAAAAGACGTCTCAATTTGTGGCATGGATGTCAGCGGAAAGATCTTCTCAAGCTGCTTACCGAGCAACATCTCTGGCTTGGTTCCAAGTATCCCACGACAGGCCTTATTGGCCTGAAGGATCTCTCCCTCAACCGAAAATGAGACGATTGCCTCACTAACGGCCTCAAAAAGATTCTGATAGCGGGTTTCGATCCGTTCCTGTTCGCGGATTCGGCTACGCAGGCGCGAACATTCTTCAAATTCAGCACGGCAAGTCTGTGCGATATTTTCGGGCCGGGGGGGTGTACTCACAAATCTTTCACCTATCATTCGAAGCTGGCTAAAAGAACCAATGCGAGAAGAGTATAACCGCAGAAAAGCATCAGGTGCCTTGTTTAGCGAAAAAGCGTGGGACTGATCGCCGCCGTTACCTTATTGAGCCAAGCAATAATCTGCGGAGATTGTGATTCTTCCTGCAGTTTTTCGGGTACAGGGAACAGAGTCCTCTCCAGACCATTCAATCCGATGAATTTCAGTTTAACTGCAGCGCTTTTGTTATAATAAGCCTCATCAAAGTCTGGATACTGGAGTTGCAAAATGGTTGCGGCATCTGAACCATTCATCTCCCACAAGACCCGCCCATCGGCCGAAACCACACTGGCAGTCGCAAGGATATCATTATAGTCCGTAACTAATGTTTCAAAAGTGTTGCGCGACCAACGTTTATCGTTGTGGACTGCTGACTGCAACGTTAATAGAAGCAAGCCATCAACAAATGAATCCTTGCAAAGTTCGGCCAAGAACTCCGGGTTCAATTGATGACCACGCGGCGATCCGAGCTCATCGACTTCAGCCTTGAGCAATAATTTCTCGGCGAGCAGCCTGGCAGGTTCAGCAATAAGGCGAACGTCAAAATAGCCCTTCTTTTGACGCAAGCTCTCGACAACCCCCTCGCTCTGGCCTATAGATCCACGGCGCAAAAGAGTAAAAATCTCCGTTGCCTCAGGGTGCAAAATGACAGAACGACTATCAACGATGAGTGGCAAAACACCCAAAGTCTTAACCTGTTGTTGGTATTCCTTGCTCGGCACATTGAAGATACCGGCACTACAACCTGCGATCAACAAAAACAGGGGAAAAATCACTCTTCGCATCATTATCTCCAATGTCATCGTGTACTGCGCCATACCCCTAAACAGACCGGGCGTTTTTTGAGCCAGCATACAGCAAGATTGTCACCCCGAAACCAACCACCGGCAGCAAAAAAGCACGAATGCAAACTATTCGCATCGAGGTAAGGGGTCATCATAAGCCCCATAAACTGCGACAAGAGGGCCGCTCCAATGACGATGAAGAAATTCAACATCGTCAAGGCGGTCGCAGTCTGTGGGCCTGAGAACAACTCTTTTACTTCTGCATAGAGAAGCGGTCCACTCGAAATTCCAAGGCCGAAGCTGAAAAAAATTAGCGGTAACAGCTGCTTCGGCAGACGTTCAAGCAGGCCACCAAATAATAGTAGAGTGACCCATTGTAACAGCAATGCCAGCAACAGTAAGACGCTTGCGTGAAAAAAAGTAGCCGTCTGAAAGGCGGCCAAGGGGTGGGCAACCACAGACAAACCCGATGGCCGTCAGCATCATAAGGTGCGAAGCCGCGGCGTTATCAAGTCCGAGCTCCAACTTCAGGTACGGAATACCCCATAACCCCTGAACCGCCATATAGCTACCGTACCAGAAGAATGCGAGCAGGGAAAGGCGGAGGAAAATGCCATTTCCCAGCAGCCTTCCCCATGTCATGAAATGAAAAGGATCGGGCGGCTGGGGCTCAGTACCCGCTGGCAGATCCCTGGTCAAAAAAAGCAACAACAGAGCCCATATAAAATTCAAAAATGCGACACAGGCAAAACTATAGCGCCAGCCATAATGACTGGCAGCCCAGGCCAGCGGGGCCGTGGCTAAAAGATTTCCGCAATTCCCTAAAGCGATCTGTAGACCGGTCAGGGTGGCAAACATCTGATTCGGAAACCAGCGGGTATAGGCCTTAAGGGACCCCATCAAGACGGCAGCTGTCCCGGCACCAAGCAAGATGCGCCCAACGAATAGCCACTAAATCCAGACGCTGTTGCGAAGAGAAGACCACCCAAGGCTGCAATCAGGCTGCAGATTCCGACAACCCAGCGCGAGCCATAACGATCCAGCAATGGGCCAAGGGGGATCTGAACACAGGCAAATGCATAAAAAAGCGCGGCAGCAATACTGCCAAGTTGAGCCGGGCTCAAAGCCAGTTCGAGGGCCATATCGCCTGAGATCACTGCCGCTGAGACCCGGTAGAAATAGGCGATAACAGACATGCCACTGAAAAGAATAAAAACCTTTCACCGGTCTCGCTTCAAGCCAGGGCTCACAGCCCCTCCAGTAAAGTTACCAGGCACCTATCTTCTGCGGTTAGTAAAGAATCATCAAAACAGACAAGCGCCCAGTTCAACATCTGAGCTGCCGGGGCGCCGACTAAATCTGCGGGCAGGGGTTGATTGAGGAATCCCAGGGCCAAATTCATCATCTCACTGGCATTGCCGGCCTCTACGATTGCGACATCAGCATGCCGTTTGCTGATCTTTTGGCCATCAGAACCAAGCAGCAACGGCAAATGCAAATAGTGCGGTGGCTGTCGATTCAAACAACGGTTAAGGTAGATCTGACGGGCGGTCGAGCCCAACAGGTCAGCGCCACGCACAACCTGATCAACTCCGCTGTCGATGTCATCGATGACTGTTGCCAGCTGGTAGGCAAAAATTCCATCAGAGCGGAAGAGCACAAAGTCGCCGACCTCGTCTTGAAGATTCTGTTGCCAGTTGCCGTACAACCCGTCATAAAAGGTTATAGGCCGCCGATCAACCCGCAATCGCCAAGCCTGCTGTTGACGGTTGCCAGTCATACCCAAACGGCATGTTCCGGGATAAATTGGTCCTTCTTCACCGGCATGGGGCGCACTGGCCAAAATTTCTTTCCGCGTACAACTGCAGGGATAGACCAGCCCCTCATCATTGAGTCGCTGCAATATTTCGTGATAGCGTTCATCGCGCTGACTCTGCCAAACGGGTGCGGCATCCCACTCAAACCCGAGGAGCTCAAGCAGCTGCACAATACTATCGGAGGCCCCTTTGACCACACGGGGACGATCAAGATCATCGATGCGCAACAACCAACGGCGGCCCGTCCTTCGAGCAAGAAGATAACTCCCGAGAGCCGCAATCAATGAACCAAGATGCAGAGGTCCGGTTGGGCTTGGAGCAAAACGACCAGCAGGAGCTTGAGAGGGAGTCAACATTGTAATAAGCCCTTGATTTTATAGGAAGCTGACAAAATAATGCCGTCATGAACCAACAACTGTCAACTCGGCATATTTTGCCAGTCCTCAAATATGTAGATGTGCATAAACAAGCAGATTGACATGAAAGATTAAAGCGTGTATTGCTTACTTTGTGAGTCAACAATCCCCGCAATTGCAGGATTTCAGCCTGCGATGCTGCAAAGGAGTAGATTTTGGTTATCACCCGCGCAACGGAATACGCTATCCGCACAGTTATCTTTCTGGCCCAGCAACCTGCTGGTGAAATTGTCCTCAAGAAGGACATCTGCCGAACCCAGGACGTAACTCCTGCTTTTCTGACCAAAATCCTGCAACCGCTGATTAAAGTTGGCATCGTAAGTTCTCAGCGCGGGGTCGGTGGCGGTTTTCTTCTGGCGCGCGACCCGCGTGATATTAATCTGCTTGACCTTCTTGAAGCTGAGGAGGGGCCACTCAAACTGAATCATTGCCTGGTTGAAAAAGGAAATTGCGTGCGTGATTCCTTTTGCTCAGCTCATCAGGTCTGGACTGAAGCACAAACCGAGATGATCAGGGTTCTTAAGAAGCACAGCATTGCCGAATTGGCTGCGCAGGGAAGATCCTGAATCCCTAACTGTATTTACAGAGTTCAATGCAAAAAGCCCACCTCCATTCGAGGTGGGCTTTTTGCATTAACAAACATACAGGTCAGCCTTAATCCCGGCTAAAAAACACCCCGGAGACCAGGAGGGCAGGTCTTCCAGGGTGAAGCAGGAGGCTGCCACAGCCTCCTGGAAATGGCGCGGACGTTGATTCTTATCCATTCTAGCGGCGATTTTGCCGCTGTCAAATCAGTCCGACTATTTTACCCCCCTGTCTAGCTGACCCGTTCTTCCGGGTAAGCGTGAACTTTATGGATGCTGAGATCTGGACCCATGAATTCTGCTTCTTGATCGAGTCTGAATCCCACAGTTTTATGAATCAGAAAATACACGACGAATCCAGTTATCAGAGCATAGACAACAGCCAACAAGCTGCCTGCGAGTTGAGCCAAAAAGCTGACACCACCAAGACCACCCAAGGCCTCAGACCCGAAAATACCAGCGGAGATCCCCCCCCAGGTGCCGATGACTCCGTGAAGCGGCCAGACCCCAAGGACATCATCGATCTTCAGTGTTTCCTGCTCGAAGGTAAAGCCGTAGACAAAAATCAGCGAACCCAGACCTCCTACAAAAAAGGCTCCGATCGGATGGACCAGATCAGAACCAGCACAGATGGCAATTAGACCAGCCAGAGCCCCATTGTGAACGAAGCCCGGGTCATTCCGGCTGGCCACCAGGGCAAAGAGAACACCACCAACCATAGCAGCCAACGAGTTGACTGCGACCAAACCCGAAATACCGCTCAAACTCTGGGCACTCATAACATTGAAGCCGAACCAACCCACAGCCAGAATCCAGCTTCCAAGCGCCAGGAATGGAATATTACTGACCGGAATCGCATGACTTTTACCCCTGACAAATCGACCCATACGCGGGCCGAGAATCAAAACTGCGGGGAGCGCTAACCAGCCTCCAATCGAGTGAACAACAACACTTCCGGCAAAATCGTGGAATTGCGCCCCAAAAGTGCTCTCAAAGAAACCTTGGAGCCCGGCGCTATTTTGTCCCCAGATTAACGACTCGAAAAGCGGGTAGGACAGGCCGGCAAAGATCGCACCGGCAACCACCTGCGGCCAGAATTTGGCCCGTTCGGCAATCCCGCCAGAGATAATCGCCGGGATGCAGGCAGCGAAACAGAGCAGAAAGAAGAAACGGACCAGTTCATAACCCTGATTGTCACCGAGCAGGTCAGAGGCTGGAATCAAAAAGCTGACTCCGTAAGCGATGGGATAACCGATCAGAAAGTAGACAACAGTCGACACCGACCAATCGGTCAGAATCTTGGAGAAGGCATTGACCTGACTTTTCTTGCGGACAGAACCGACTTCCAGAAAAGCGAATCCGGCATGCATGGCAAAAACCATGACAGCGCCAAGTAGTAAAAATAGAACATCCCCCCCTTTTACAAGGGTATCAATTGAAGCTTCCATCAGCAGGACCTCCTCGTCCGTTGTAGAATATGAAGACGGCACTGTCTTCAGAGTCGGCGCGTCAGGGTACAATTGTTATGCCCAACTGTGATTACCAGCCAAATCAGGCCCGACATCCTGGGAACGCTACGGAATTTGTTCAATCCTTAATCAGCACTGCACAAATAACAGGCACTATTTATTTCAACGGCAAGAGACCGTTGTTCACTTCTCGTCAGACAAGTTTATTCTTGACAGTTTTAGTTATGTAATATATTTTCCGATTTACCATTCAGTTTATATGATTTGTGAAAGCCCAATTCTAAACCCACAAGGAGACAGCTATGGCGCAAATATTCACCGACAATTCACTGGCGATAGGTCGCACCCCGCTCGTGCGTCTAAACCGTCTTGCACCCAAGGGGGGCGCAACTATCCTTGCCAAGATTGAGGGGCGCAATCCGGCCTATAGCGTCAAGTGTCGCATCGGGGCCGCCATGGTTTGGGATGCTGAAGAGAAGGGGTTACTGCGCCCCGGCAAAGAGATCGTCGAACCAACCAGTGGAAACACCGGCATCGCACTGGCCTTTGTTGCTGCCGCCCGCGGTATCCCCATCACCCTGACTATGCCTGAGACCATGAGTCTTGAACGTCGCAAGGTACTAAAAGCCTTTGGTGCCAAACTTGTGTTGACTCCCGGATCCAAAGGGATGGGGGGAGCGATTGCCGCAGCCGAAGAACTTGCCGCCAGTGACCCTGAGCGCTACCTGCTGATGCATCAGTTTAAAAATCCGGCAAATCCGGCGATCCATGAACGCACAACCGGCCCTGAAATCTGGGATGACACCGATGGCCAGATCGACATATTAATCAGCGGCGTCGGCACGGGCGGTACAATCACCGGGATCTCACGATATATCAAGAACACCAGAGGGAAAGAGATTACCTCTGTCGCGGTAGAACCAACGGACAGCCCGGTTATCAGTCAACATCTTGCAGGACAGACTCTGGCTCCCGGACCGCATAAGATTCAGGGGATCGGTGCCGGGTTTATCCCTGAAACTCTCGACCTGTCGATGGTCGATCAAGTCGAACTGGTCAGCAATGAAGACGCCCTCGAAACGGCCCGGCGCCTGGCAGTTGAAGAGGGTATAATTTCGGGGATCAGTTGCGGAGCTGCGGTTGCAGTAGCAGTCCGTCTGGCACGACTGCCCGAGAACGCTGGCAAAACCATTGTTGCGATACTGCCGGACTCAGGCGAGCGCTACCTTTCCAGCGTGCTCTACGAAGGGGTTTGATCTTCATAAATTAACAGACATCCAAACAACACAGCTTTTCATCAAGAGTGGTTGAGGGACAGGCCCGCTGAAACCACAGCAACCGACAGCCGGCTTTCAACCGCCGCAGAGGTGCTAATTCCTGCTCCGTTCAGTGCGGAGGAAGATGAAAGGATCCGGCATAGATTGACCACCCGGCCCCTTTTCTCGATGGAAAAGGGGCTTTTTGTTTTTTTACGGGAGGCAGAACATGAAAAAAAAAGAGCAGCTACACATCCATACACGTCTGGCACAAGCGGGGATTGGGCGCGATGAGAGGACCGGTGCAATCAGCCTGCCAATCCATCCGAGTGCGACTTACCGTCATCCCGGCGTCGGGGAATCGACCGGTTACGACTATACAAGGTCCGGAAATCCGACACGGGAAGCCCTAGAGGAGTTACTGGCAGATATGGAAGGAGGCGAACGGGGGCTGGCTTTCGCCTCAGGCATGGCGGCACTAACCTGCCTCTTTCTGAACTTTTCCAGTGGTGATCACCTGATTTTGTCAGAAGATCTTTATGGCGGGACATACCGTGTTATCGATCAGATTTTTTCCCGCTTCAACCTGAGCGTCAGCTACGTTAACACCAGTAATATTGGTTGTATCAGCGCTGCCATCACAGATCAGACCAGAGGCATTCTGGTTGAAACTCCAGGCAACCCCCTGCTTGGCATTGCAGATATTCGCGCCATCGCTTCACTTTGTCAGGAAAAGAAACTTCTCTTCATCGTCGACAATACCTTCATGACTCCGCTGCTGCAGCGCCCTCTCGAACTGGGCGCCGATGTCGTAGTCCACTCAGCAACCAAATACTTTGGTGGGCACAACGACCTTTGTGCCGGGGTTTTGGTTGCACGTGATAAACGGCTCGGAGAAGAACTTTACTTCCTGCAGAACTCGACGGGTCCGATCCTCTCCCCTCAGGACAGCTGGCTTTTGGTGCGCAGCCTGAAAACCCTCGCTCTGCGACTCGAACGTCAATGCAAGAACGCTCAGGTAATCGCTGAATGGCTGCAGGGACACCCCCAGGTCAAACAAGTCTATTTCCCCGGGCTGCCAGCGCACCCTGGCCATCAGTTGATTCAGCAACAAGCAGAGGGCTTCGGCGCCATGCTCTCCTTCCGGGTGGATTCACCAGCCAGAGCGCGGCAGATCCTCGAGCGGATAAAATTGATCAGCTTTGCCGAGAGCCTGGGCGGCGTAGAGAGCCTTCTCACTCTACCAGCAGTCCAGACCCATGGCGACATCCCTGAGCCAGAACGACAACGTTTGGGCATCTGCGATTCATTGCTCCGGCTGTCGGTTGGCTGTGAGTACATCGATGACCTGCTGGCAGACCTGCAACAGGCCCTAGCAGTCTGAGCCTGAATCAAATTCTGCGCATAATTTTCTCGGCTTAATTTTCTCGGCTTGCCGGATTATCATTATTTCTCTATAATCTTTTCTCATTCCTTTTCGAGCGAACTGCAAACAACTTAATCTAGGAGATCTGAATGTACTCTGCCAGCAAACACCTCTGCCTGATCGGCTGCCTGTTGACCCTTCTGTTTCCGGCGAACCTACTCGCCGAAACTCTGAGCATTCCTGGCACCGGCGATGGCACCGCGGTTCTAAGAGCCCTTAGTGCAACTTTCAGCATGCAGAACCCCGAGGTCAAGGTTGAAGTTCCCAAGAGCATCGGCTCAAGTGGCGGAGTTAAGGCAGCCGGCACCGGCGAAGCCGTTTTGGCCAGGGTCGCACGTGGGATTAAAACCAAAGAACAGAAATACGGATTAAGTTATTCGCCCTACGCCAAGGTCCCCGCGGTCTTCTTTACCTCCAAGGATGTTCCGATCGAATATCTCTCGGCACAGCAGATCTGCGATATCTTTAGTGGTAAAATCACCAACTGGCAACAAGTCGGAGGCCCGGACACCAAGATCCACGTGATCAGACGTGAAGAGGGGGACAGCACCCTGTCAGTACTCACCAAGAGTTTCCCCGGTTTTGACAAAATCCAACTTATAGCAAGTGCTCTGACGGCTTATTCGACCCCGGAAACCTTCAGCCTGATGCATAAACAACAGAATGCCATCGGCTTCGGTCCTTATGATGTTGCTAAAAATTCTGAAGTGCAGATCATCAAGGTCGATGGCCGCGATCCGACCTTCTCCGGATATCCCAGCGTGACAACTCTTGGCCTGGTCTATCAGGAAAAGAACCTGACACCGACCGCCCGGAAGTTTCTCGAATTTGCGACGTCGAGTGCGTCAAACCTGCCAATTATTGTTGCTGGCGGCATCCCGCTTAACTAGCAGATACTTTCGCGGGAGACCTTTTCTGTTATAGTTCTGCCTGATTAACACCCCTTTTTGTTTGCAGCCCCAAGGAAACGCGATGCTACGCTCTTTAAGCCTGCGCTGGAAAATCTTGCTCGCCTTGCTCAGCCTGTCGGTGTTGCCACTACTCCTGGTCAGTCTGCTGTTTACCCAGATGACCGATAGCCGCTTCAACAACGAACTGCTGGCTAAATCAGAGCGCACAGGGAGCTTTATCCTGCAGGCCAGTAGCTCGATGCAACAGGAGCTCGCTACGGCGTTGAAACCGGTCAAAGAGAGTGACGATCTGATCAACGCCATCTACTTCAGTCAGTTAACAGGTGAGACAACGCGGCTCTTGCCGCTCCTGAGCAAGACGATCAGAAACTTCGACCTCGACCGGATTGAGCTGCTGGGCCAAAACGGAACCCTCTACGCCATAACGGCAGACAGCCTGGTTCTTGAAGCGGAGGCCCTGACCGAAGAAGAGAAAGAACAATTGGCAACAACCCTGAGCGCTGACGCAGACAACCGGATGCAATTGATTCGCGGCCAACTGACAATTTCTGCGGGGATGCCGATACAGCTGCAGGGGCAGACCATTGCGCGGCTGAAAGGCTTTCGAAGGTTCACCGATCGAACCGCCCAGAAGCTTCAAAAATTGATCGGCACTGAACTGGCCTTTCACAACAACAACAGCGTTGTTGCTGCCTCATCTCCAGAACTCGCACAACTCGACCTGCGAGAGATCCTCAAGCACAATCTGGATCAAGTGACTCTGAAAGACACCCCCTATGCTTTATTTCCCTACTCCTTAAGCAACGATCAGGGCGGCTTTTTCCTGGCGATCGACCGCACTGCAGCCCGGGATGCGCGGAGTGAGATGAAGCAGACCCTACTGGTCGCATTGGTCGCGGTCTTTATCCTCGCCGCAGCTGTGGCGATAGTTGTTTCTCGCGGCATAACTACGCCGTTACAACAGGTGGTCAGCAATCTTCAGCAAATCGCTGAAGGTGCAGGAGATCTGACCCACACCCTGCCTGTGATCTCTAGCGATGAAGTTGGTGCGCTCGCCAGCAGCTTCAACCGCCTGATGTCCAGTCTGCGCGAAATGATTACAGGGACTCGTACGGCAGCGCGCAACATCGGCGAGGCGACATATCAGATCACCGATCGCTCTGCAGAATTAAGTAACGAAGCCCGCCAGCAGTCGCTTGCACTTGAAAAAAGTCACCAGGAAATCAAGGGGATCAGTGAAAGTGCCGAAGAGATCTCTGATAACGTCTCAACGCTGGTCGCCTCGGTGCAGGAGAGTGCTGCCGCCACTCACGAATTTGGTTCGACCACCAGCGGCATCTCCGAACAGATGGAGAACCTTTTCACAATCACCACCGAAATTTCGAGCTCGATCCACCAACTCTCCTCTTCAAATCAACTGATAGAGACAAAAGTCAGCGAACTCTCACGCAATGCCAAAGAGACCTCGGAATCAATCCGCCAGATGGACGCCGCTACCCACTCAATTGAGGAGGGGGCGAATCAGACCCTGACACTGGTCGAACAGGCCGCTGGTCAGTCTCTGGAGGGTAAATCAGCGGTCATGGACACGATTCGCGGCATCAGCGGCCTACAGCAGACGATTGAACAGGCCCACCAAGCAATCCGCGAACTGGGTACCCGCTCTGATGCTATCGGCAACATTGTCAATGTCATTGCAGAGATTGCCGACCAGACCAATCTACTTGCTCTGAATGCAGCCATCATTGCTGCCCAGGCAGGTGAGCATGGTAAAGGATTTGCGGTTGTAGCTCACGAAATCCGAAGTCTGGCAGAGCGGACTTCGATATCGACCGATGAAATCGCCAGCATCATTGAGGGTCTGCAGGATGGGACACGTCACGCGGCGAGCGCGATTGAAGTGGGTAGCATAAAAGCAGAACAGGAAGTGGCTCGCAGCCAGACCGCTGGTGATGCCCTTGAAAAACTCCATAACAGTTCCGTTGCCTCAAAAAATCAGGTCGAACAGATCACCAAACTGGCTCGCCGACAGGCCGATGAGAGCCACACCATAACCCAGGCCTCGCTGAGCATTACTGAAGCCCTGCAGCAGATTGCCGCATCGATCGGACAGCAGACATCAAGTACTCAACATCTATCTGGAGCAGCAGAACAGATGACGGGGATTTCAGCGCGGGTCAAAAACAGCACCAACGAACAAAAACGTGGTGGTCAACAGATCGCGATGGCGATGGAATTGATCCAGCAAACGATCGAAAAAATTCACAGCGAGACCCTGCAGCAGACCGAACGAAGCCATGAAGCGATCGAAGTCGTTGCCAAGGCGGCAGATATCGCCGAAAATAATGTCGAGCGCGCGACGCAATTCGACCAGATTGTCAAAACTCTCACCGTTCAAGCCAAGAACCTGCTGAAAGATATTGAATCGTTTAAAGTTTGAGCGCAGGTTATTGAGCGTTGAAAAAGTGCAATCGGGGCTGCTCACTGACACGCGGCGACATGCAGGAGAGGGCACGAACTGGGGCGATCTGGTGTCACAAGCCCCGCATAACAATTGACAGTTAAAGTCCGGCTGCGCTAAAGTTCACGAACATCTCGAGCGTGCCTGGTTACGCTCGCGTCTTTATCATGAGTGGTGGAGGGATAGGCCCTTTGAAGCCACGGCAACCGCCCGTTGACAGACCGTCACGGGGCCCGGTGCCAAATCCTTCTCTGCAAAGCAGAGGAAGATAAGGACGGTGCCTGTCCAGAGACAAAAACACTCTCTTAAAGGCCCGTTCCCTTATCGGAAACGGGCCTTTTTTTTACGGCCGTTGACTTTCAGGACTAATGATTTGAACGACTCAGTCGGCATTGTCACTACAGAATTCGCCCATTTTGATAACGAGTTGCGCCTTGAAAGTGGCCGACGACTCGGGGCTCTGACGCTCGCCTACGAATGTTACGGCGAACTCAATACCGACCGCACCAACGCCATCCTGGTCGCCCATGCCTGGACCGGAGATGCCCACGCTGCGGGTCGCCACCATCAAGATGATCGTAAGCCGGGCTGGTGGGACAATATGATTGGCCCCGGCAAGGTGTTGGACACCAATCGCTATTTTATTATCAGCAGTAACGTCATCGGTTCTTGCAAGGGCTCAACCGGACCGACCAGCATCAACCCGGCAAATGACCGCCCCTATCGGCTTAATTTCCCCGTTGTCATGGTTCGTGACATGGTGCGGGCGCAGAAATTGTTAATCAATAAACTGCGGATCGAAAAGCTGCTCTCGGTGGTTGGCGGATCGATGGGAGCCATGCAAGCATTGGAGTGGGGAATCCACTATCCAGAACATGTCCGCTCGATCGTACCGATTGCCGGTTGCGGTCGCACCTCCCCGATGGCGATCTCGCTCAATGCTCTGGCACGACAGGCAATATTCAACGATCCCCTTTACAAAAAAGGCAACTACCGACCTGAGCATCCCCCTGCCGATGGATTTGCATTGGCACGCGCGGTTGGTCATATCAGTTTTCTTTCAGATGCATCAATGCACCTGAAATTTTCGCGCCGTTTCTCGCGCATGGACGGAATGTTCGATTTCTTCGGTAAGTTTGAAGTGGAACGCTATCTTGACTACAATGGCAACTCCTTTGTCGATCGCTTCGATGCCAACAGCTTTCTATATCTGGCCAAGGCTCTCGATCTCTACGATGTAGCCTGGCGCTTCGACTCTCTGGAAGACGCCCTGTCAAACCTGACCTGTCCTTCCCTTTGGTTTGCCTTTAGCTCTGACTGGCTCTATCCCCCGTCCCAACCTGAGGAGGTCGTTGAAGAGTTGCAACGCCAGAAGAAACCGGTCGCCTATCACCTGATCGAGTCAGATTACGGTCATGATAGTTTTCTGGTCGAGCCAGAGAAATTCATACCATTTTTGAAGGATTTTCTGGAAAAACTCTAGACGATCACTACCCATGAAACGGGTAAGAGTGGGAGCAAAGGACTAAGATCTGTCTTCACCAACAGGATTGCCGAACAAATCCAGCTGAGTGAACTTCAATTCTTCGGATTTAAAAGGGCGGGCCATAAATCGCGGACAGTCGAGCAACAGAACAGCCTCAGCCTGCCGACAACTGCGCATACACTTTCGGCAAAGCTTATTTACCTGACTATCTTCTGTTTTTTTATCACCCATCACCTACCCCTGTCTGAAGCTCGCACCTGAGTCTAATCGTCCAGCAGTTCATTTGCAAGTCGAAGCCGAGCCATTCATTCCTTGCTGAATTGTTGCAGCTTTGCTAAAAAGGAACGTTGATCTACACATCTACTCTGGAGTTCTTCCTGATGGGTTTTCCCACCAACCTTAAATCACTACGCGCCAACTTTTCAGAATCGGGTTTTCGCCTGCTGTTCCTGGCTGTACTGGTCGGCATCGTGGCGGGCTGTGGCGCACTCTTTTTCTACTACGCGACCAACGCTGTTGATCACTTGATGCTCGGTAAGATTGGTAACTACCATCCTCCCCATGAGGGGATCGCCGCCACTGCAGAATCACCCTTCATCGACAGCCTCAATCTTGATTTTCGCTGGTTCCTGTTTTTACTGCCGATGCTCGGCGGCCTCATCTCTGGCTGGCTGGTCTATACCTATGCCCCCGAAGCTGAGGGCCATGGAACTGACGGCGCGCTCGAAGCCTTTCATCGCAAGGGCGGACTTATCCGCAGCCGAGTACCGCTGGTTAAAACCATCGCCTCAATTGCGACCATTGGCACTGGGGGTTCGGCTGGCCGAGAAGGTCCAATCGCCCAGATCGGTGCAGGATTCGGCTCCTTTGTTGCGACAAAACTGGGGCTTTCGACCATGGACCGGCGCATTCTGCTGCTCGCTGGCATGGCTGGTGGTATTGGCGCCACCTTCCGCAGTCCGCTCGGCGGTGCTCTTTTTGCGGTTGAGGTCCTCTACCGCGATCCAGAGTTTGAGCATGAAGGGTTGATCCCCTGTATCATCTCTTCGATTATTGCTTACAGCCTGTTCGGTGCTGTCACCGGCTGGGAACCGCTTCTGGCAACTCCCCATTTTCGTTTCGATCACCCCCAGGAATTAATTCTGTTCGGCGTATTGGGACTGATCTGCGCACTGCTGGGAAAGTTCTACGTCAAAGTCTTCTACGGCATGCGCGACCTCTTTAAACGGCTGCCGCTGCCCAACTGGTTAAAACCCGCCGTGGGGGGACTCTGTCTCGGGATTCTGGCAATGTTCGTTCCCCAGGTGCTGGGTTCCGGTTATGGCTGGGTTCAGGCTGCGCTCTATGGGAACATGGCACTCTGGGTGATGATCGTCATCGCTCTGGCGAAAATTCTGGCGACCAGTCTGACCATCTCATCCGGTGGCTCGGGTGGTGTTTTTGCACCTTCGCTCGTCATCGGCGCCATGATCGGCGGAGCTTTCGGAGCCTCGGCCGAGATCTTTTTCCCGCTCATGACTCAGGATCCACGCGCCTATGTGCTGATCGGGATGGCCGGATTCTTTGCCGGAGTGGCCAACGCCCCGATCGCTACCCTGATCATGGTCAGCGAGTTGACCGGCAACTATGGGCTGCTGGCTCCGCTGATGTTGGTCTGTGTCGTCGCCATGCTGACCATGCGCAAGAACAGCATCTATGAGAGACAGGTGGCTGGACGCTTTGATTCGCCCGCTCATCTCGGTGATTTTGTTATCGACGTACTCGACGGCATTCGCGTATCAGAGCTGGCCAATAAGGGTCGCCCACCAGTCTGCGTACCAAGTGGCATGCCCCTGCCCGACATCCTGAATCTGATCGCTACAGCCAAGGGGGCTTACTATCCGGTAGTCAACGCTGCAGGGCTGATGACCGGTATCTTTTCAGTCACCGATATCCGCCGTATCCTCAACGAAGACATACCACCCGGACTGGTTATCGCCGAAGATATTGCGACCCGCGAGGTGATGACCGCCACCCCCAATGAACATCTGCCGCAGGTTATGAAGCGCCTGACCCTGCGTAATCTTGAAGAGATCCCTGTTGTCGACCCCGACGAACCCCAAAAAGTCCTCTACATGCTCTCGCGACGCAGTCTGCTCGCATATTATGCCGAACAGGTCGAAAAAACTCGTGAAGGGATGGCGGGCTGAAAATCAACCCGGCCGACTGACCGGCACACGTGACTCGCAAGGGATACCAACCTGGCATAGGCCACAAGGGGTCGCCTGAGTGCCATAGGTCTGCTGTGCATAAGGGGCAGTTGTCTGGCGAATATATGCGTAACACTTGTCCTTGTCGTGTCCAGCGGTACTGATCGCATCGGCCGGACATCGGCGCACACACACCCCACAGCTCCCATTGGCATACCATAAACACCAGGACCGATGGTTCTCATAAGAATGGGGAGTGGCTGGCAAGTCGATACGCGCAACCACCGAACCCAGCCTGACCGCCTTGCCCCGTATCGTGATCAGGCCATCACTCAGACCAAAAGTCCCAAGCCCGGCAGCATGCGCAGCGTGCCTCTCTGACCAGTTAGAGGCGATACCAAATTTTTCTGAACGTTGGTAACCAAATTCAGGCAATCTCTCAGGAGCTACAGCCGGATAACCTGCCGCCGTCAATTCCGCAGCAACATGCATCCGCAGTGCGCAGTTAAAGCGTTCGCCAAAATCACGCGAACGGGCCCAGCGTTCGGCAGGGAGATTGTCACACTCTCTCTGATCCGCGCGAGTAGCAAGGGTCTGCGGCAGCACCCAACTAATAATACTGAGATCCTCAGTCCTCACAGTGTGATCGGGGAAAGCCAAAGCAAATGCCTGCTGAGGAGTCCAATAAAAAGGGGCCAGATCCTTGGCATAGCGCTTAAACAACAAGTGGTCAGCACGTGCGAAACCAACCAGCGGTAGCTCCCAGGCTTGCTCCCTAAATCTATCCCCCAAGGTATTTTCAGAGCTCCGAGCCCAAAAGGTTTCAATCAGGTCGGTTACCCATGCTGAAGACCCGACTCCTTCTTTTATTTCGGCTTCCATATCAACCTCTTCATTTACAAAAATAACGATTGCATGTCTGAGGGTCTACTCCAAAGGACAGATTGTCAACCCGATTTCAAAATCAAGAGTTCCAATTCGCTATGTGATACCCGGGTGTGATAAGTTTTTCCCCAGACTATCAACCAACAACTCTTCTGCCACTGAGCGACCTATGAGCACAACTGTTCTCGCAGTTTTTATTCCGACATTCTTCTTCGTCTCTCTCACACCAGGGATGTGTATGACCCTATCAATGACAATGGGGATGACGATCGGGATGCGACGCACGCTCTGGATGATGGGCGGTGAATTATTGGGCGTCGGCCTGGTTGCTGCGGCATCCGTTATCGGTATTGCAGCAGTCATGCTGCAATACCCCCTGATTTTTACTCTGGTGAAATGTCTTGGCGGGCTTTATCTCATTTTTCGGGGGATACAAATGTGGTTATCCAGAGGGCGGATGGCCATAGATTTAAATGCCGGCGATGGACAAGCACAGTCACGCCTCCAACTTGCGCTACAAGGGTTTATCACAGCGGTGGCAAACCCGAAGGGCTGGGCTTTTTTCATCGCACTCCTCCCGCCCTTTATCAACGCTCAACAACCATTATTCAGCCAGCTCAGCATCCTGCTCAGCATTATCCTGACCATTGAGTTTTTGTGTTTGATCCTCTACGCCGGTGGTGGAAAATCCTTAAACCGCCTGCTGACCAAAAATGGTAACATTCAACGTCTCAACCGTATTGCCGGCACCCTGATGAGCGGGGTTGGTATCTGGTTAGCTCTCAGCTGAGAAGCGGCTGCGCCAAGACACAAGTATCTTTTATACGCATAAACGTGTAGGATGCGGAGATAAAGTCTGAACCCCTCTCAATAAAGCCACTACTGCTTCGAGCCGTACGGAGATGACGTCACCGCTTGAAGACATCTACTGATCCTGTCGGGTTCCAAGCAGGTTAAATTGTCAGAACATATCTATGGATTCCAGTCCTCTCCCTGGTTTCTGTTGGATAATGTATCTGGCTATTCAAGCAAGGGAGTACCGCATGCAGAATGCCAATTTATTACCCGGCGACAAAATCGAAGGCCGCTGTACAAAATGCCGCAAGAACAATGAACATAATATCATCACCCTGACCGAAGAGAAACCGGCCCAGGTTGAGTGTACTGTTTGCAAACGCCAGCATAAGTATCGGCCACCAACAGCTGTTAAAAAACCAGCAGTGCGCCAGACAACTCAACACAAACTAGAAGAAGCCGAACGAAAAGAATGGGAAGCGCTACGACCAGACATGAACAGCGCTAAGGCTCTCGATTATTCCATGGAAGATGCCTATAAGGCCAAAGCTCTGATCAACCACCCTGTTTTTGGATTAGGGTTGGTTCAGCGCATAATAGGTTCGCAAAAAATCGAGGTTCTCTTTGAAGACGGCAAAAAAACGATGCGCTGCAAGTAATCTCGTCATCCCGAGTTGCCTCGAGACTAAAAAATGCGCAGTGGCACACCTTGCCAACGATAGAACGAAATGAGATAGAAAATGAAAACTTGCGATCTGTGTGAAGAGCAATCAAAAAAAACACGTAACGGCAAACCGCATGAGCAGTTGGTGAAGGTCGATGAAGTTCGCATCTTTACCGGGAAAAAACCACGTGGCTACGAAGAGCAGGATTACCAGTGCACGGCCTGCCAGTCAAAGTTCACTCAAAGCAGCGATAAAAATGATCTGGCGTGGACCCTATGGCAAGGCTAGTCCCCTAGCATGAGCCAAGCAGCGCCTCCAGCCTAAGGCTAGAGTCGCTAAATCCGCCTCAGCACATCTACGAGAATCAAGGTTCAATCCTCAGAAGGGACATCCTCTGTCGCAGCGTCTTCCAGCTTGCGCTTCTTCTTCTCGTCCTTCTTGGCTTTTTTAGCAATCTCCTTCTGACGCTTTTCAAAATCGTAATTCGGTTTTCTAGCCATAGAGCAATCCTTTCAGCAACTTATTTCAGCGATTAAGCATGTTGCCGGATTAAATATTGTCAGAAAAAAAGCCCCACGGAAATCCGTGGGGCTCTCTTGCAAACATATGCAAATCTTATTTAGATTTTGCGAACATTTGACGACTGAGGACCTTTTTGGCCCTGGGTGACCTCAAAGCTTACACGGTCGCCCTCAGCAAGAGATTTGAAACCCTCGCCCTGAACTTCGGAAAAATGAACAAACACATCGGGTCCATTGTCCTGCTCGATGAAACCAAAACCCTTAGAGTCGTTAAACCATTTTACTGTACCTTCTGCCATTTTTTTTCTCCATGTTCCCCGTTGGGAACTTTTTTTGTTGTGTAACATCGATCGCTCAAAAAAAAACACGTAGCCCAGTTGGGTCTGCGTGTTTTGACTCACCTTGACACCTTGTCAAACTGACGAGCGACGAAAACTCTTACACAAACTTGCTTAAGTACGCGCACCCTAGCATGGACTCTCAGTAAAAAGCAAGCTCTTTAAATATCTAAAAAATACGAACTTTTGAACTATTCTGCTCTCTAAAAAATGTGCTCATCGCTCATCTTCTTGTTGCTCGACATAATCACGCAGCCGTTTAAATATTTCACGGGAAGCCCGCTTATCACAACTACTATGGACCGACCTAGACAATCGTGAGATGACGCCCCGATCAATCTCTGGCCAGAGGCCGACCATTTCATCGAAGGCTTCGGCAAAGGACTTCTCGTCGCAAAGTCGGTCGCGCAATTCCTCAAGTTTATGAAACTGGCGTTTTTCACTTCGGTTGACCTGATCCATACCCTCAATCGTCGCCAAAAGTGCTGGAACCTGATCTTCCGACTTCCTCAGCACCGCAGCAAGGTGTTTGACCTGTCGCTTGTGAGAACCACGACCGATGGTGTTCCTGGCCTCGATAACTTCGGCGGCAAGGTCATCTGTAAGTTGCAGTTTCTTAAACTGCGATTGCGACATCTCAACCAATGAGTGAGCAAGCGCTTCAACCTCCTTGGCTATTTTCTTTTTTTTCGTTTTACTTAGTGGTAGATTTTCTTCGGTCTCAGTCATCAGACTCCTCCAAAACACAAGCGCAGTCCGCTACGCCAAAAAGTTCAAATATACAGATAGGGTCCGCCAAGATAGCATACCCTGATGCTGAATCGCTGCTATAATTAGCGGAACTCGAGCCAAATGTGTAACAGGTCAGGAGAATAAGATGCAAAGAGCGCTGCTGGTCATCGACATGCTCAACGATTTTGTCCGTCCCGGAGCACCTCTTGAAGTCCCTGAGAATCGAGACATACTCCCCTCTCTCCAGCTGAGGATCCAGAACGCACGTCGTGACGGGACGCCGGTCATATTTATTAGCGACCAACACACACCGGACGATCCAGAATTTAGTCGTATGGGCTGGCCGCCCCATGCTGTTCAGGGAAGCCCTGGAGCATCCATCATCGCTGAGCTGACCCCACTAGAAGATGAAATCCTGATTACCAAAACCACCTACTCGGGCTTCAAGGGCACCAATCTCGAAAAGGTCCTGAATAAACTCAATATTGAAGAGCTGGTTCTGACCGGTTGCGTGAGTAACATCTGTATCCTCTACACTGCTGCTGATGCTGTCATGAAGGGGTACAGCGTCATCGCACCGACCGATTGTATCGCCAATCTCGATCCGGCCGAGGGGGAGTTTGCTCTCAATCAGATGAAAAACATTCTGGGGGTTCAAGTCGAACGGCCGGCCTGAAAACTCTCCCGGCACAAATTAAAGGCTACCGCACTTTTCGGAGATCTCGGCCAGCAACTCCTGCCGCAACTGCAGCAGCCCCCGACTGATCGAAACCTTGTAGCGGTGGGGGTTAAGCAGCCGCAATGAGCCATCGGGGAGCTGTTTGAGCTGATGTGAACAACGTTCAGACAGAGCATCAAACCCCTCATCTTCGTGAAGCAACGCCCCTTCAGCCATAACTGGCTTGCGTATTTCAACCCAGACCGAACCAACAGGGATCCTTTGACTACGTTCAGGGTTCTCTGGATCGAAAACCTCATCACCACAGGCGACAGGTTCACTCTTCAGCGTGATCAGATCAAAAAGGTATCTACCGCACGCATCCTGCACCCGATAAAGATTCTTCTCACCCGGCAGAGTCCCCTTGGCCGGGTCACTGGTCGATTTGAGTGTCGAGCGACCTCCGATACTGACCAGCTTATAAACTCCGCCCAGCGCCCCGCCCCCTTCGCCAGCGCAGATTGCAAGTTTTGTCCCGACACCGTAAATATCCACCCGGCCGCCATCGTTGCGGATGGCTTCGATTAAATCCTCATCGAGCTCGTTGGATGCGACAATTTTGACTTGTGGGAATCCTGCATCATCCAGCATCTGCCTGGCCCTACGACTGAGCCAGGCCAGATCACCTGAGTCGAGCCGGATCCCAACCAGTTCTTGCCTATTCTCACGCAACTCCTGCGCGACCAGAATAGCATTCGGCACTCCTGAGTTGAGGGTGTCGTAGGTATCGACCAACAGCGTACAGCTATCAGGGAAGCTCTCGGCATAAGCACGAAACGATTCCAACTCACTGTCAAAAGCCATAACCCAGCTGTGAGCCTGAGTCCCCTTCACCGGCAGGCCGAAACGCTGACCGGCAAGTAGATTACTGGTAGCCCCAACGCCACCGACCGCCGCGGCTCGTGCGACACTCAGGGCACCATCAGGCCCCTGAGCACGACGCAAGCCGAAATCGACCACCGCCGCCGGTGCTGCCGCCTGACTCAGGCGTGCCGCCTTGGTTGCGACCAGAGTTTGGAAATTGATGATATTCAGAAGAACTGTCTCGACCAACTGGACCTCAGCAAGGCAGCCTTCAAGGGTCAGAAGTGGGGTATGAGGGAAAACAGGAGTTCCTTCGACGGGCGCCAGCACCCTTCCCCTGAAGCGGAAATCGGCCAGCCACTCCAGAAAAGAATCATCAAACAACTCAAGGCTCGCTAGATACTCAATCTCATGCGGCAAAAATCGCAAGTCACGAAGATACTCAAGCGCGGGCTGTAAGCCGGCAAATATCGCATAGCTCCCACGGTATGGGGGTCGACGAAAATAGAGATCGAAGACAGCCTCCTGTTCGTGCATCCCGCGCGCGTGATACCCCGCCAGCATGGTCAACTGGTAGAGATCGGTCAATAAAGCAGAAATCTTCATAAAAACTATCCTCTCACTTTCCTCTGGAAGTATAGCCCTTTCCCTTTGGTCCGCCCCTTCTTTCTGCTATGATTGCGCCAATCTGCGCAGAGGAGAATAACGATGGGATACGCAATCGATCGCGCTTCGGCAATGTCCTTGCTGCAAGAACACCTGAAACAACCCAACATGATCAAACACTGTCTGGCCAGCGAAGCTGTTATGCGCGCCCTGGCACGGCACCTGGGCGAAGATGAAGAGCAGTGGGGACTGGCCGGACTGCTTCACGATCTCGATGCTGAGGCCACAGCTGAAGACCTGTCGATACATACTCGACAAACGGTCAAAATCCTTGAAGAGCTGGGGATCGATTCGGTCATTATCGATGCCATCGCCATGCACAACGAGAACGCACACGACAGGAAGCGCAGCACAAAATTTCATCATGCTCTGGCAGCCGGTGAAACCATTACCGGGCTGATCACCGCCACCGCTCTGGTCTACCCCGACAAGAAGCTCGCCAGCGTCAAACCCAAATCGGTTCGCAAGCGAATTAAAGAGAGGGCTTTTGCGGCAGGGGCTAATCGGGATATTATCAAAGAGTGCGAACTGATCGACATTCCCCTCGACGACTTCTGCGACCTCTGTCTGATCGCTATGCAGGAAATTTCTAATGATCTTGGCCTTTAGGACTGCCCATGACCCCAGAACAACTTAAGACGTTGCTCAACCAAATTCAGCAAGGCAAAACATCTATTGAATCCGGGATTGAGGCACTGAGCCGACTCCCCTTCGAGGATATAGGAATCGCCCAGCTTGATCATCATCGCAGCCTGCGACAAGGGGTCCCGGAGGTGGTCTTTGGCGGGGGGAAAACCATTGAGCAATTACAGACAATCCTGACCGCTATGGCCCGCAAGGATGCCAACATCCTGGTCACGCGACTTGATACCGATAAAGGTACCGCCCTGCAGCACCGCTTCCCCGAAGGGGAGTTCGATGCTGATGCCGGCACCTTCTGCCTGATTCAGCAGAAGATCACACAAACTGGCGGCAAGATACTGATCGTCTGCGCCGGGACCTCGGACCTGGGGGTTGCGCGCGAGGCCGCAGTCACCGCAAAGATGCTTGGCAATCCGGTCGAAGAACTGGTCGACGTCGGAGTCGCCGGGATTCACCGCCTGCTCGCCAAAGGGGATCTGCTGCGCGAGGCCGCAGTCATCATCGTCATTGCCGGGATGGAAGGAGCGCTCCCCTCGGTGATCGGCGGGCTGGTCTCGGTTCCGGTGATCGCCGTGCCAACCTCGGTCGGCTACGGTGCTGCTTTCGGCGGCATCGCTGCGCTGCTCGGGATGCTCAACAGCTGCGCCGGCGGCGTTACCGTGGTCAACATCGACAACGGTTTCGGCGCGGCCTTCGCTGCCAACCGGATCAATAAAAGCAAAATCTGAATATTTTCGAACCGATTCGTTATCAAACAAAAAAAGGACACAGAAGGCATTGGCAATAAAAACCCTCTACCTCGACTGCTTCTCCGGCATTGCCGGAGACATGTTCCTCGGCCTGCTGATCGACCTTGGCCTTGACCCGACTGCGCTTAAGCAGGAACTCGAAAAGCTACAACTTCCAGGCTGGGAACTGAAGATCGAGCGCGAGCAACGTCATGGCATTGAAGGCTGTCGCGTGCAGGTCAACTGTGACGAACATCATCACCATCGGCACTGGAGCGATATCGACCGGCTATTGGCGAAAAGTTCACTCTCCACTGCAATTCAAACACGCGCCCGGCGGATCTTTTTGCGCCTCGGAGAAGCTGAGGCCAAGGTCCACGGGATCTCGCTCGAACAAGTCCATTTCCATGAAGTCGGTGCCATCGACGCTATCATCGACCTCTGCGGCGCCGCTATCGGGTTGGAACTGCTCGGCATCGAAAAAATTGTCTGCTCACCGCTCCCTCTGTCGCGTGGTCTTGCCCGCTGCGCCCACGGCGCTCTGCCGTTGCCAGCCCCCGCGGTGCTTGAGCTTTTGCAAGACAGTCCGATTGTCGACAGCGGTTGCGACCGCGAATTAGTGACCCCCAGCGGGGCCGCGATCGCCAGAGAGGCAACATGCTTTGGCTCCATACCCGACATGCAGGTTAAGAATATCGGCTACGGAGTTGGTGGCTGGCAGCTGGAGGACCGCCCCAATCTGTTGCGCGGTATTGTCGGGACCTGTTCTGCCAAGGGACTGCAATCTGACCGGATCATGGTCCTTGAGACGCACATCGATGATGGCAACCCGGAATGGCTCGGCGCTCTGCTTGAGGATCTCATGCAGGCCGGCGCGCTGGACGCAGCTTGCAGCCCCTTACAGATGAAAAAAAACCGCCCGGCGACCCGGCTAACTGTTATCGCTAACGAGTCTCAGGTTGAAGACCTCTCACATCTGATTTTGACCGCAAGCAGTGCCAGTGGCGTGCGCTACTATCCCGCGGATCGTTTCAAACTTGAACGCAAAGAGTGCACAGTTGAAACAGAATTGGGCTCCGCATCGGCCAAGCTGTTTTACGATGACGGCCAGCTACTCCGTGTCGCACCTGAATTTGAGCACTGCCGTGAGCTTTCCAGAAAGAGCCAGGTTCCATTGCCAGAAATCTACCGCCTGGTCGAACAGAGCGCTCGCAAAAAGAACAGAGGAGATAAATGAGTCTTATCCGTATTGCCGTACTTGCAACTGGTGATGAGCTCCTGAACGGCAGCATCAGTGACACCAATACCCGCGACATCGCGCTCTTACTAGGTCCTGCTGGCTATCGTCTCAGCACCGGGCGCTCTGTGCCAGACCGCCCGGAACAAATCGTCCAGGCTCTGCGACAGCTAATTCCACATCACGACGTCATTATTACCACCGGTGGCCTCGGCTCAACGGGTGATGACTTGACGGCAAAAACAGTCGCTCAGGCTCTAGGTCGCCCGCTCGAGGAGAATGGAAAAGCGCTTGAGATGATCCACAAACGTTATGCAGAGATGGGCCGCGAGCTGGATCCCGTCGTTTTGCGACAGGCCCTGCTCCCGCAAAAATCTGTCCCCCTGCCAAATACCGAAGGGACAGCGCCGGGATTCTGGCTGCGTCAACAAGGCTGCGACCTCTTCTTCCTCCCTGGGGTCCCGACCGAAATGCGGTCCATGTTAAAAAATGCCGTAATCCCCGCACTGCAGCGAAACAAACCTGGCGCGGCTCCAATGCTGACGCGAAGTTTCGGTTTCTTTGGCTTGTCAGAGCCACAAATCGAGTCACGTATTCCTTATGCGAACCTTCCTCAAGACGTAGCGGTCGGCTTTTCCCTGGACTACCCTCTTGTCCGCATTTCACTGAGAGCGGCCAGCGACAATGCTGAAAATTTACTGGATAGCGCTGAAGCTCTGTTGGTCGAGCAGCTTGGAGACTATCTAGTCGCGCGCGGAGACGAGACCATGGCCGCGCATGTCGGCCAGTTGCTGCGCCGCGCAGGAATCAACCTGTCGCTGGCAGAATCATGCACTGGTGGGCTGATCAGCCAGATGCTGACCAGCGTCGCCGGGGCTTCGGATTTCCTTGCGCTCAGTGCGATAACCTATGCAGATTCAGCGAAAATTGATTGCCTCGGTGTCGATCCAGACATCATTGTTACCTATGGGGCGGTCAGCGCAGAATGCGCACTGGCAATGGCCCACGGGGTACGCGCCAGATCCCGCACCGATCTGAGCTTGGCAGTAACCGGCATCGCAGGCCCTGACGGCGGCACCGACGAAAAACCTGTCGGCACTGTTTTTCTTGCCCTTGCCGCTGAAAATGTCGACCAGGTGCGTTGCTATCAGTTCAAAGGTGAGCGTCAAAAAATTCAGCAGATGAGCTCCTGCATGGCGCTTGAGTGGCTCCGTCGTTTCGCTATTGAAAGTCTCAATTAAAGAGTCTATTCCTGAAACTGGACGACAGCGGGCAAACTGCGCTAGATTACTCCCCTGATTCTCATTCAGGTTTGAGCTTAATCCTAAACAAGCAACACCTCAGGAGTGGTTGTAAGTGGAAAAGCGTCTTCAAACAGACTCCAGCATGACTGACAGCTTTGCCATGCAGCATGAAATTGACCGACTGAGGTTATTGCAACAGGTTGCGCTACTGACGACAGGCAATCGCAACAACGCTGAAACACTCCCCCAGATTCTCACACATCTTCAATCAGCCCTGGCCGTCGATGGCTGCGGCATCTACCAAATGCCTCAACCGGACTCACCCCTCTCCCTGATGACGCGGGTCGGGATCGACGACAATCTGGCGCGTGAGTTACAAAAAGTGCCGGTGGGCAGAGGGCTGGCCAACATGGTTATTGACCGCGGCATCCCTCATAATTGGGTCGATCTGCGTGGAGAGCCAGAGCTTTACTGTGGAGCTGTCCTCAATGCCGGGTGGCGTAGCCTGCTCATCCTGCCACTCATCGCTCACGGTCGCACCCTTGGCGCCCTCTTTTTTTTCCAAAGGATTCCACGTCAGTTTTCACGTACCGAAATTGAACTCCTTGAACAGATCTGTGTTTTTATTGGCGTCAGCATCGACACTTGTGAGCTACTTGAGAAACTCGAGTGGCAACACCGCCTGACAGAGGCAGGACAAAGGGAGCTGGAACGCTCACGGAAACAGCTGCGCGAACATCTGCATCGCCTTGAAATTGCCAACAGTACCTTGGAGCAGCTTAGTCGTATGAAAGACCGTTTTCTTGCGCTGGCTTCCCATGAGTTGCGGACCCCCCTGACTTGTATCCTCTCTGCCGGACAGCTCCTTGATACCCATCTTCAGGACAGCTCACCCGATACCCGCTCACTACTCTCGACCATGCTGCAGGGTGGCGAACGCCTCAACGCCTTGGTCGAAGACCTGCTTGAGATGGCGCGCATTGAGTCCCGCGACATTTACCTTGCTCACGAGAGCATCGATCTGGGCCAGTTACTCGATTCGTTACTGCAAAAGAAACAACCGGATGCCGACAATCGGGGCATACAGCTAATGCGTGGTGAGATACCGGATCTTCTTTCGCCCTGCGGCGATCTGCACCATCTGGAACGAGCCCTGACCCACATTCTGGACAACGCGATAAAGTTCACTCCCGCCGGCGGCTGGATAACGATGGATGCCTGTTATGCCTGTAGCGGCGAGATATTATCCATGCGGCAACGGCTCGAACCCTTCTGTCCTAATTTTTTCAGTTCACACGCCACACCCGACATGATTGATGTTCGTATCACAGACAGCGGTAGCGGGATTGATGAAAAAGAGCGTCTGCAGATTTTTGAGAAATTCCACGGATCTGGGGACATCAGCCTGCATGGTCGCGCGAGCTGTGCTCCTTCAACCGCAAGTGTCGGGCTGGGCCTTCCACTGGCCAAAGGGCTTATCGAAGCCCACGGAGGACTCCTCTGGAGCGAAGACAGACCAGAGGGTCCGGGCAGCATTTTTCACGCCATGCTCCCCCTGTATCGTCGCCGCGCCCTGATTGCAACCGAAGGGCCTTGAGCCTTTTTTGGCACAAATTGAAGACAGTCGCTTGAAGAAACATCCAGCGCTATGCTATCGCTAAGCCCTCAGTCATTTTTTGAGCGTTATATTTGAGACCTGTTTAGAAAAACGCACGACGCCGGTCAACCCGGTAAGGAGGGGTGCAGACTCTTGCAAGTGACATATTCTGTCACTGTCCCAAGCAAGAATTCCTGCCATCAACATCATTTAACTTATCAATAAGGGAGAGAATTCATGTCTGAAGAGCGTAACCGTGCCATTGATCTGGCCATGGGACAAATAGAAAAACAGTTTGGCAAGGGGAGCATCATGCGCCTCGGTAAAGACACTGCTCTACCCGGCATCGAAACCATCTCGACCGGCGCACTGAGCCTTGATCTGGCGCTGGGCGCTGGCGGCGTGCCACGCGGCCGTATCATTGAAATCTACGGGCCTGAGTCTTCAGGAAAAACCACCCTTGCTCTACATGTCATTGCCCAGGCTCAAAAACTCGGCGGGGTCGCGGCCTTTGTCGACGCTGAACATGCCCTTGACATCAACTATGCCGCGCGCCTCGGCGTCAAAGCCGACGACCTGCTGGTCTCCCAACCGGACACAGGGGAGCAAGCGCTGGAAATCACAGAAGTTCTGGTGCGCAGTGGTGCAATCGACGTCCTGGTCGTCGATTCGGTGGCCGCTTTGACCCCACGGGCCGAAATCGAAGGGGAGATGGGCGATTCGCACATGGGACTACAGGCGCGCCTCATGTCGCAAGCCTTGCGCAAGCTGACCGCCACAATCAGCAAGAGCAATACCTGCATCATTTTCATCAACCAGATCCGGATGAAGATCGGCGTCATGTTCGGCAATCCGGAAACAACCACCGGCGGCAATGCTCTCAAGTTCTATGCCTCGGTTCGTCTTGACATTCGCCGTATCGCCGCCCTGAAAAAAGGCGACGAAGTGATCGGCGGACGGACCCGCGTCAAGGTCGTCAAAAACAAAATCGCACCACCCTTTAAACAGGCCGAATTTGATATAATGTACGGCACCGGGATTTCACGAGAAGGTGATCTGCTCGATCTCGGCGTTGACAAGGACATCATTGAAAAAAGCGGCTCATGGTTTTCCTACAAGGGTGAAAGGGTCGGCCAAGGCCGTGAGAATGCTAAAACCTTCTTAATAGAGCACCCAGAAATGGCGAATGAAATTGACAACCGCCTGCGCGAGCTCTTCGGCTTGAAGTTTGAAGCCACCGAGGTCACAGAGAGCTGATCAACCAACCAACTGGCAGCCTCAATTTTGCTAAAGGATCACCATGAATCTTAATGACATTCTCGGCATGGCTCTCAAGTCAAACACTTCCGACATCCACCTGAAAGCGGGGCTCCCCCCAGTCTTCAGGATCGACGGTAATCTGCGACCACTCCCTAAGGCACCACGTCTGACAGCCGACGACATCAAACAGATGTGTGAAGGGATCATGAATGAGAAACAGAGAGCCCGCTTCGAAGATGTTCACGAAGTCGATCTGGCTTATGGGGTTCCTGGTCTCGGGCGTTTCCGGGTTAATGTCTTCAGTCAGCGTAGCAGCGTTTCGGCGGTATTCCGTGCCATTCCTTACAAGGTACAGACCCTTGACGAACTCCATCTCCCCGAAATTCTCAAAAAAGTTTCGAGCGAACAGCGTGGACTGGTACTGGTCACCGGCGCTACAGGGACAGGGAAGTCGACCACTCTGGCCGCAATGCTCGACTATATCAACAGTAATCGCACCGAACATATTGTGACGATCGAGGACCCGATTGAATACCTGCACCGCGACCGCAAGTGCATCATCAACCAGCGTGAAGTCGGCTTCGACACCGACAGTTTCGCCGTCGCCTTGAAAAGTGCACTGCGCCAGGACCCCGATGTTATCCTGGTTGGCGAGATGCGCGACCTTGAAACAACTGAGACCGCGCTCGCTGCGGCTGAGACCGGGCATCTGGTTCTTTCAACCATGCACACCATCGATGCTCCCGAGACCATTACCCGTATCGTCGCCATGTTCCCTCCTCACCAGCAGCGCCAGATCCGACTGCAACTTTCCGGAGTTCTCAAGGGTGTTATCTCCCAACGCCTGATTCCGCGCGCTCAAGGCAAGGGGCGGGTGGCAGCCGTTGAAGTCATGGTCTCGACCGCGCGAATCCGTGATCTGATCGACGACCGTGAAAAAACGATACTTCTCAAAGATGCCATTGCCCAGGGCCATACCACCTACGGCATGCAAACCTTCGATCAGTCCCTCATGAAACTGGTCCAGACCAATATCATCAGCTTTGACGAAGCCTTGCGTCAAAGTTCGAATCCCGATGATTTCAAGCTTAAATTCTCCGGAATCTCCTCGACCGCGGACTCATCCTGGTCCGATTTCGAAAGTGGACAGGAAGAGATTGGTAAGCAGGAGAAGGCAGAAGCAGAGGCAGAGGCTGCAGATGGAGAAATCAAAATCGAACGCTTCTGAGATCTTTGCTCGTGCCTTGCGCATCCTGGGGCGCCGTGATCACAGTGAAGCCGAACTGCGCCTCAAGCTTGAGCGGTTCGGCTTTTCTGCATCCATAATCGACGAGACCATTGAACGCTGTTACCGCTATAATTATCTGAATGATGAACGCTATGCCCTGGCCAAAAGTCGCGAAATGCTACGCAACGGCCGTGGCATTGGACCCAGAATTTTGCTAGAGCTGCGGCGGCGCGGTATCAGCGAGAACCTGGCGCAAACCGCGCTCCAGCAGACCATTGAGGAGTTTCCTGCTGAAGAGGTTTTTCTGCAGCAACTTGAGCGACGCTTCGCTGGTTTCAATTATGCCACGGCTGAGAACAAAGAACGACACCGGGTTGTCAGCTACTTCCAGCGACGCGGTTTCGACCTCGGAACAATCTTCTCCCTGCTTAAAAACAGTCCGCCCCTCGACAAAAAATAAAAACAAGGGCTTTGCAAGGGCAGCGTCTTCAATTATTATCCAGCATTCTATATTTTTGTAGCCGATACCCATTCGGCAGTTTTGACCTTAAAGGATATGACAATGACAGGCCCAGAAATTCGCGCCCATTTCCTCAAGTTTTTCGCAGATCGCGGACACAGTATCGTCCCGTCTTCATCGCTGGTACCGCACAATGATCCGACCCTGCTCTTTACCAACGCTGGGATGAACCAGTTTAAGGACTGCTTCCTCGGGGCCGAAAAACGTGAATATGTCCGTGCCTGTTCTTCGCAAAAATGTGTCCGCGCTGGCGGCAAACATAACGATTTAGAGAATGTCGGACGGACTGCGCGCCATCACACCTTCTTTGAGATGCTCGGAAATTTCTCATTTGGCGATTATTTCAAGAAGGAAGCCATCGCCTACGCCTGGGAGTTCCTGACCAAAGAGATGGGCCTCGACACCAATCGTCTCTACGTCTCGGTCTATACCACTGACGATGAAGCCGCCGATATCTGGCATAAGCAAGAGGGTGTGCCGCGCGAAAAAATCTTCCGCTTTGAGGAGGACAACTTCTGGTCAATGGGCGACACCGGCCCCTGTGGCCCCTGCTCTGAAATATTCTATGACAACGGTCCGGAAATCGGCTGTGATTCCCCTAACTGCACCGTCGGTTGCGACTGCGACCGTTACATGGAGATCTGGAACAACGTCTTTATGCAATATGATCGAAAGCCAGATGGCGAATTGGTTCCACTCCCCAAACCGGCGGTCGATACCGGCATGGGACTGGAGCGGATCACGACCGTCATGCAGGGCGTACAGTCAAATTACGACACCGACCTGCTGCGCGCGATTATCAGCCATATTGAACAGCTCTCGGGAAAGACCTACGGTGAGAACACCGAAGACGACGTCTCGATGCGTGTCATGGCTGACCACAGCCGAGCCACCGCTTTCCTGATTGCTGACGGCGTGCTCCCTTCAAACGAAGGCCGTGGTTATGTATTACGTCGCATTATGCGCCGGGCAATGCGCCACGCCAAGATGCTCGGCTTCGAAGACACAGTGCTTTACAAAACAGCCTGCTTCGTCCTCGAATCTATGGCGGAGGCTTTTCCTGAAGAAGCCAAGCGGAGTGATTTTGTTGCCAAAGTCGTCCAGAACGAAGAGGACCGTTTCATCCAGACCCTGGGTAATGGCCTGCGTATCCTGCAGGACGAAATTGCCAAGCTGGCCGAGAAAAAAGTAAAAACTATCCCAGGTGAAACCGTCTTCAAGCTCTATGATACCTACGGGTTCCCGGTCGATTTGACAGCAGATATCGTCGAGAAAGATGGCTACGCCCTCGATGAGGCAGGCTTTGAAACCTGCATGGAAGAGCAACGCCAAAAAGCGCGCAAACACTGGAAAGGCTCTGGCGAAGAGACCGTTTCTGCCATCTACAAAAGACTGGTCGAACAGGGAATCAAATCATCCTTCACTGGCTATCAGGCCCTGGATGGTCAGAGTCAAGTCTTAAGCCTGCTCCGCGAAGGTGAGTTCGTCGAAGAAGCGGCCTGCGGCGAAACTGTCGAGGTTATCTGCGCTGAGACACCCTGCTACGGTGAATCCGGCGGCCAGGTCGGCGATTCGGGAAGTATCCTCAGCACCGAAGCCAGTTTGCGGATTATCGAAACACGCAAACCTCTCCCGGACCTGCTGGTCCATCATTGTGAAGTCGTGACCGGTGCCATCCAGACCGGATCCAAGGTTGAGATTAAGGTCGATGCCATTCGTCGTTTGCAGATTGTACGCAATCATACGGCGACCCACCTGCTGCAATCTGCCCTGCAAAAGGTCTTGGGTGAGCACATCAAACAGGCGGGTTCGCTGGTTACAGCCGAGCGGCTACGCTTTGACTTTACTCACTTTTCGCCGGTCAGCAGCCAGGAGTTGCAGCAGATCGAAGAATTAGTTAATGCCGAGATTCGCCGCAATAGCGCGGTGTCGAGCCGGGAAATGGCGGCAGATGAGGCGATCGCAGCCGGGGCCATGGCCCTTTTCGGTGAAAAATACGGTGATCTGGTGCGGGTTGTTAAGGTTGGCGATTTTTCAATGGAGCTCTGTGGCGGCACCCACGCCAAAGCGGCCGGAGATATCGGCCTCTTCCGCATCCTCAGCGAAGGCGGGATCGCTGCGGGTGTACGGCGAATTGAGGCCATCACCGGCGATACCGCTCTCGAACAGATCCATCAACAACAGCAGACCCTCAGCCAACTTGGTCAAATTCTCAAGACCGATCCGGCAAATCTGGAACAACGGTTGCAGAAACTCTTGGAGAACCAGCGTCAGCTTGAGAAAGAACTAGAGCAATTTCAGGCGAAAGCCAACGCCGACCTCGGCGGCGATCTGATATCTCAGGTCCAGGACGTTGACGGGGTCAAACTACTGGTGGCCCGCATCGATGACAATGATGGCAAGCAACTTCGCGAACTTTCTGATCAGCTGCGAGACAAACTCCCCTCAGGCGTGATCGTGTTGGCTGGGGCATGCGACGACAAGGTTCCCCTGCTGGTGGTTGTCACTAAAGACTTGACAGGGCAGATCGCTGCGGGGAATCTGATCAAACCACTGGCTGAAATGGTTGGTGGTCGCGGTGGCGGCCGGCCAGACATGGCACAAGCAGGCGGTAAAGACATTAGTCAAATTGACAATCTGCTGGCTGCAGTACCAGAACAACTCAGATCCCTGCTCAACTGAGCCTAACAAACCTGCATTCGGAGCGACGTGGTGGAACTGGCACATCGAGCACAACCAGAGATGGCCCTCGAGCAGGAGGGGAAAAATCTACTGATCGTCGATGATGAACCGATCATCCGCGACCTCTGTGCTCGGGCCCTCAAGGGCTTCAAAATCATCCAGGCTAATGATGGTCAGGAAGCGCTGGAGCTGCTCAGGCAACATGAGGTTGATGTCGTTCTCACCGACGTAATGATGCCACGGCTGAACGGCCTCGACCTTCTCCGCCAGATCAAGGATGAGACCCCAGATCAAATTGTAATCCTTATGACCGGCTACACCGAAAAAGAGGTCATCCTGCAAGCCTTGAAGGCCGGCGCCGATGACTTCATCAGTAAGCCACTCAATCTTCTGCAACTCCGTACGACCATTGACAAGACCCTGGAGAGGCAGAACCTGCGCCAACAAGTCTCCAGCCTGCGCCAGGCAGACAAACTCAAGAGCGAGTTTCTTGGCCTGATTTCACACAAACTGAAGACTCCGGCCACGGCAATTTCACTCTTCATCCAAAATATTGGCGACGGCATTATGGACGCCGATGACCCCGGTTTCCGTCAAGTCCTCGGGATGGTCCAGGCAGAAACCCTGCACATGGAACACCTGATCCAGGACCTCCTCTATTTCAGCCAGTTTATCCTCAATGATAAGCCTGCCCAGCTGCAACAACTCGAACTCGGCAAGATTGCCCGGCAGGTTTGTAGCAACATGGAGCCCTTAGCGACTGCGAAACAACAGAAGTTTGAGATCAAGATTGAGGTTCCTTTCTCGCCCGAACCGCTCACCCTGGATCGAGAACGCATATCTTTTATTTTGCGCGCCCTGCTCGACAACGCAATCAAATTCACTCCCGAAGGTGGTTCTATCCTCCTCGAAGGACGTTTAGCCAATCAAGAGGCGATCCTGTGTATTCGCGATACCGGACCGGGCATCCCGACTATAGAGCTAAAAAAAATCTTCTCTAAGTTTTACCAGGTCGATCCGGCCAACACCGGACAGATCCGTGGATTCGGTCTCGGTCTCTACTATGCACGTGAATTTGCCCGCTCGATGGGTGGCGAGCTGAGCATCGAAAGCAGTCAAAGTTTGGGCACAGTCGCGACCCTCAAACTCCCGCAAAATTGACATCCTCTGTCAGTTCCCATTCCCGCTAAACCCTTTTATTCCGCCAGTCTTTTGTGTTATATGTCATCTTTTGCCCTGCCTGAGGTCTTTCCTTAGCGAGGAGCGTGAATAAGATGTTCAAAGGAACCACAATCTGCTGCGTTCGCCGTAACAACTTGGTAGCTCTGGGTGGCGATGGCCAGGTCACCCTGGGGAACACGGTGATGAAGCATAGTGCACGTAAAATTCGCCGTCTCTACCAGGAGAAGGTTCTGGCTGGCTTTGCCGGGAGCACGTCCGATGCCTTCACCCTTTTCGAAAAATTTGAAGCCAAACTGCAGGAACACCGTGGCAACCTGCCGCGAGCTGCCGTAAGCCTGGCCAAGGATTGGCGTAGCGACAAGTTTCTGCGCAAACTTGAAGCACTACTGATCGTTGCGGATAAAGAGAACACCCTGGTGATATCGGGTGCAGGCGACGTCATTGAACCGGATGACGGCGTTGCGGCTATCGGTTCCGGCGGCAGCTTTGCCTTGGCGGCAGCACGTGCCCTGCTGGCCGACACCGATCTACCGCCTGCAGTAATTATCGACAAAGCTTTGCATATTGCTGCCGATATCTGCATCTACACCAATGATCATATCGCCGTTGAGGAGTTGTCGTGACCAATTTTACCCCGCGCGAAATCGTCTCAGAGCTCGACCGTTACATCGTCGGCCAGCAGAATGCCAAGCGCGCCGTGGCCATCGCCCTGCGGAACCGCTGGCGGCGCCAGCAGGTTCCAGCTGAACTACGTGATGAGATTGCCCCGAAAAACATCATCATGATCGGCCCAACCGGGGTTGGCAAAACCGAGATTGCCCGTCGCTTGGCCAAACTGGCCCAGGCCCCCTTTATCAAGGTTGAGGCGAGTAAGTTTACCGAGGTGGGATACGTCGGGCGTGATGTCGAGAGCATGGTCCGCGATCTGTTTGAGCTAGCGATTATCATGGTCCGCGAAGAAGAGACGAAATCCCTGCGGATCAAAGCTGAAGCCCAGGCCGAAGAGAGACTCCTCGATCTGCTGCTTCCCGGCGAGCCCGACCGCTCACCAGACAAGCTGGATCAACTTCAGGCAACGCGCGATAAACTGCGTAAACTATTGCGCCTGGGTGAACTTGACGAACGCTTTGTCGAACTTGAGACTGAAACATCACAGATGCCACAGATGAACATCCTGACCCCGCAGGGTGGTGAGGATATGGGGATCAACTTACAGGAAATGTTCGGTAACCTCTTCCCCAAGAAGCAGAGCAGCAAGCGGCTGCAAGTGCGTGATGCCCTTGAACAGTTGATTGAGAGTGAAGCAGAAAAGCTGGTCGACATGGAGAAGGTGCTGACCCTTGCACGCGAACGGACCGAACAGAACGGTATCATCTTTATCGACGAAATCGACAAGGTCGCCAGCCGTGAAGGTGGCCATGGCCCGGAGATTTCGCGTGAAGGCGTACAGCGCGATATCCTGCCGATCGTTGAAGGGAGCACGGTCAATACCAAGCACGGCCCGGTCAAGACCGATCATATCTTGTTCATCGCCGCTGGCGCCTTTCATGTCAGCAAGCCGAGTGATCTGATCCCTGAACTCCAGGGCCGCTTTCCTATTCGGGTCGAACTGGAGAGTCTCGGCGAAGAGGAGTTTATCCGCATCCTTACCGAACCGAAAAATGCCCTGGTCCGTCAATATTGCGAACTGATGAAGACCGAGGGGATTGAATTAAGCTTCAACGAGGAATCAATCCGCGAGATTGCTATAACAGCGCGCATCGTCAACGATTCCACCGAGAATATCGGCGCCAGACGCCTGCATACGATCATGGAGAAACTGCTCGAAACCCTGAGTTTCGATGCGCCCGAGATGAAGCAGCAGAAGATCGAGATCAACGCGGAAGAGGTCAAATCAAAGCTGGCAGATATCGCCAAGGATGAAGACCTTTCGCGGTTTATTCTATAATTCAGGAAAAAGGAAAAAGGAAAAAGGTTTTAACCTTTAGCCTAATACCTTTAACCTGAAACCTTGCCTTTGGAGGTTTCGTGCAAGAGTTAATCAAAAAAGCTGAAGTTCTGACCGAGGCCTTGCCTTGGATCAAACGGTTCTATGGCAAGACCATCGTCATCAAGTACGGCGGCAACGCCATGGTTGATGAGCGGCTCAAAGAAGGCTTCGCACGCGATATCATCCTGATGAAATACATCGGCCTCAATCCAGTTGTCGTTCACGGTGGGGGGCCTCAGATTGGGCAGGTCTTAAAAGCGATGGGAATTGAATCCCATTTTGAACAGGGGATGCGCGTTACCGATGCCGCCACCATGAACGTGGTTGAAATGGTCCTGGGGGGCACGGTCAATAAAGAGATTGTCGCCAACATCAACCGCCACGGCGGGCGGGCGGTTGGGCTGACCGGCAAAGATGGCGGCCTGTTCTCCGCACGCAAACTGGCGATGACCAAGGTCAATCCCGAGACCCTGACCCCGGAAATCATCGACATCGGTATGGTCGGCGAAGTTGATCAGGTCAACCCGCAGATTATTGAGACCCTCGAAAGTAATAACTTCATCCCGGTGATCGCTCCCGTCGGGATGGACGCCAATGGCTGTACCTATAATATCAACGCCGATCTGGTCGCCGGAAGGATTGCCGGTGCACTCAAGGCTGAAAAGCTGATCCTGCTGACCGAT
>Ga0316202_10000340_pt1 | contig 57503 bp, 43 predicted proteins | sample 3monrhotite_MG_FD_204934 | JGI IMG/M metagenome (GOLD analysis project Ga0316202, IMG submission 204934) | Microbial mat bacterial communities from mineral coupon in-situ incubated in ocean water Damariscotta River, Maine, United States -... | ecosystem: Environmental > Aquatic > Marine >...
GATAACGGTAACGGCACCTACACGTTTACGCCGGACGCCAACTGGAACGGCACAACCAACTTCAACTACACGATCTCGGATGGTGCCGGTGGCACGTCGACGGCATCAGTGGGGCTTGATGTTGGTGGCATCAACGATGGTCCGACGGCGACGGCGGATACGTTGACGGGAACGGAAGACGGGACGATCACCTTCAGTGCGGCTGACTTGCTGGCTAATGATACGGATCTTGATGGTGGTACGCTGTCGATTACGTCGTTTGATCAGCCTCTGAACGGGGCGATTGTCGATAACGGTAACGGCACCTACACGTTTACGCCGACGGCGGACTGGAGTGGCGAGACCAGCTTTAACTATACGATCTCTGACGGCCAGGGCGGCACGTCGACGGCCAGTGTTGCGGTGACGGTTGACGGTGTTGCCGATGCACCTGACCTGACGGCGGCTGCGGCAACGGGGTCTGAAGACACGGCGATTGCGCTTAATATCAACACCGGGCTGACGGATTTGGACGGCTCGGAGACCTTATCGATCATCATCGGTGATGTGCCGGCGGGGGCGACGCTGTCTGCCGGTACGGATAACGGCGATGGTACCTGGGCACTGAGTGCCACGGACCTGACCAACCTGACGATCACCCCGGCACCGGACAGCAATACGGACTTCACACTGAGTGTCAGTGCGACGGCGACGGAAGCCAATGGCAGTACCTCGACGACGACGGGGTCGCTTGATGTCGCGGTTGCGGCGGTTAACGATGGCCCGGTTGCGGTCGATGACACGGCGACGACAGCCGAAGATACGGCGATTACCCTCGACCTGACGCTGAACGACACCGATCTCGAAGGTGACGTCCTGTCGATCACCCAGATCGATGGTCAGGATATCGTTGTTGGTGGACCGGCGATTGATGTGGGTTACGGCATGGTGACTTTGAACGCCGACGGCACGGTGACCTTTGATCCGGACGCCAACTGGAATGGCACCGAGACGTTCAGCTACACGGTCTCCGATGGCACCGACACGGCGACGGCCACGGCCAACATCACCGTTGATGCGGTTAACGATGGCCCGGTTGCGGTCGATGATACGGCGACGACAGCCGAAGACACGGCGATTACCCTCAATCTGACGCTGAATGACACCGATCTCGAAGGTGACGTCCTGTCGATTACCCAGATCGATGGTCAGGATATCGTTGCCGGTGGACCGGCGATTGATGTGGGTTACGGCATGGTGACTTTGAACGCCGATGGCACGGTGACTTTTGATCCGGACGCCAACTGGAATGGCACCGAGACGTTCAGCTACACGGTCTCCGATGGCACCGACACGGCGACGGCCACGGCCAACATCACCGTTGATGCGGTTAACGATGGCCCGGTTGCGGTCGATGATACGGCGACGACAGCCGAAGACACGGCGATTACCCTCAATCTGACGCTGAATGACACCGATCTCGAAGGTGACGTCCTGTCGATTACCCAGATCGATGGTCAGGATATCGTTGCCGGTGGACCGGCGATTGATGTGGGTTACGGCATGGTGACTTTGAACGCCGATGGCACGGTGACTTTTGATCCGGATGCCAACTGGAATGGCACCGAGACGTTCAGCTACACGGTCTCCGATGGCACCGATACGGCGACGGCCACGGCCAACATCACCGTTGATGCGGTGGCGGATGCGGCTGATTTGACGACTGCGGATGTCTCCGGTACGGAAGATGGCGCGATTGCCCTGAATATTGGTGTTGCCGCTGTTGATGACATCTCTTCAGTTACCATCAGTGACGTTCCGGCCGGTGCGACGTTGAGCGCTGGCACCGACAACGGCGATGGCACCTGGACGTTAAGTGCGACGGATCTGACGGGCCTGACAGTGACGCCGCCACCGAATTCCGATGCGGATTTTAGTCTCGGTGTTGAAGTGACGACCACCGACGGCGGCGATACGGCGACGGTTACCGGCTCTCTGAATGTGAGTGTTGCCGCTGATGCTGACGCCCCAACGCTGGATCTGACGGCGGCGGCGGGTGCCGAAGACACGGCCATTGCCCTGAACATTGACACTGGGTTGACCGACACGGACGGCTCGGAAAGTTTGTCGATCACCATCGGTGACGTTCCGGACGGCGCAACGCTGAGTGCCGGAACGGATAATGGTGACGGCACCTGGACATTGAGCGCAGGGGACCTGAATGGGTTGACGATCACGCCTGCCGATAATTTCGATGGCTCGTTTGACTTATCGGTCAGTGCAACGTCGACGGAAGTCGATGGCGGTGATACGGCGACGACCACAGGGTCGATCACGGTTGACGTGGCGGCGGTCGCGGATGCGGCGGACATGACACTTGGCGCTGCATCCGGAAATGAGGATAGTGCCATTGCTCTTAATATTGACGTGTCTGCGGAGGATGACATTTCCTCTATCATCATCAGCGACGTTCCGACCGATGCGACGTTGTCCGCCGGAACGGATAATGGCGATGGCACGTGGACGTTATCGGCTGACGATCTTGATGGCCTGACCATCACGCCAGCACCAGATAGTAATGCAGACTTCTCACTTGGTGTGACAACTACAACGGTTGACGGTGACGATACAGCGACGACGACCGGCACGATTGATGTGGATGTTGTTGGTGTCGCAGATGCGCCAACGCTGACCGTTACACTTGGCGAAGCTCAGGTTGAGGGTGGAGAAGGTGGAGAAGGCAGTGAAGGAGGCGAGGGTGGAGAAGGTGGTTCAGATGACACATCCGAAGTTTCCTACAGCCTTGATATCGACGCTGGCCTGACCGACACGGACGGATCTGAATCTCTATCGATCACTGTTTCAGGGCTCCCGGAGGGTGCGGAACTTAGTGCCGGAACGGACAATGGGGATGGTACATGGACGCTACAATCGGCTGACCTTGATGGTCTGACATTAACAGTTCCTGGTGATCTGGATGATTCGTTTGATCTGTCTGTAAGCGCAACTTCGACGGAAAATGATGGCGATACTGAGGTTGCCACCTCAACAATTTCCGTCGGTGCGGTCGACACGGAAGCTGAGGACGCAACACTGGAGGTCAACGACGCCAGTGGAACCGAAGACGGTACTATTGCGTTGAATATCGATGCCGGTTTGGCCGATACGGATGGATCGGAAACATTGTCTATAACCATTTCCGATGTACCCACGGGCGCAACGTTGAGTGCCGGAACGGACAACGGCGACGGTACGTGGACGCTGAGTGCGGATGATCTTGATAGTCTGACCGTTACGCCAGCATCCGACTCTGATGCTGACTTTACGTTAAACGTTTCGGTGACAACGACGGAAGATAGTTCTGGCGACACCTCAACAGTTTCGGGCTCTCTGGATGTCTCTGTAGCCGCCGATGCCGACGCCCCGACACTTGATCTGTCGGATGCGTCAGGTACGGAAGATGGTGCGATTGCCCTGAACATTGACACCGGCCTGACCGATACGGATGGTTCGGAAAGTCTGTCGATCACCATCGGTGATGTTCCGGACGGCGCAACGCTGAGTGCCGGAACAGATAATGGCGACGGCACGTGGACGCTGAGTGCCGATGATCTTGATGGCCTGACGATCACGCCTGCTGATAATTTCGATGGCTCGTTTGATCTGAGCGTCTCCGCCACGTCGACGGAAGCTGACGGTGGTGATACGGCGACAACCACAGGATCGATCACGGTTGATGTGGCGGCGGATGCGAATGCGGCTGAATTGACAACGGCGGATGCATCCGGCACGGAAGACGGCGCAATTGCCCTGAACATCGGGGTGTCTGCCGATGACAGCATCTCTTCCGTTACCATCAGCGATGTTCCGGCGGACGCAACGCTGAGTGCGGGAACGGACAATGGCGATGGCACCTGGACCCTGAGTGCGGATGATCTTGATGGCCTGACGGTAACCCCGGCCCCGAACTCTGATGCGGACTTCAGCCTTGGTGTTGAAGTGACGACGGCTGACGGCGCAGACACGGCGACCGTCAGTGGTTCTCTTGACGTAAGTGTAGCAGCCGACGCCGACGCCCCAACCTTGGACCTGACGGCGGCAGCGGGCAATGAAGACACCGCGATTGCCCTGAACATTGATACCGGCCTGACCGATACGGATGGTTCGGAAAGTTTGTCGATCACCATCGGTGATGTCCCGGACGGCGCAACGCTGAGTGCCGGAACAGATAATGGCGACGGCACGTGGACGCTGAGTGCCGATGATCTTGATGGCTTGACGATCACGCCTGCTGATAATTTCGATGGCTCGTTTGATCTGAGCGTCTCCGCCACGTCGACGGAAGCCGATGGCGGTGATACGGCGACGACCACAGGATCGATTACGGTAGACGTGGCGGCAGTTGCCGATGAAGCTGAATTGACCACGGCGGATGCGTCGGGCACGGAAGACGGGGCTATCGCCCTGAACATTGGGGTGTCTGCTGATGATAGCATCTCGTCGGTTACTATCAGTGATGTTCCGGCGGACGCAACGCTGAGTGCGGGAACGGACAATGGCGACGGCACGTGGACGCTTTCAGCTGACGACCTCGATGGCCTGACGGTAACCCCGGCCCCGAACTCTGATGCGGACTTCAGCCTTGGTGTTGAAGTGACGACGGCTGACGGCGCAGACACGGCGACCGTCAGTGGTTCTCTTGACGTAAGTGTAGCAGCCGACGCCGACGCCCCAACCTTGGACCTGACGGCGGCAGCGGGCAATGAAGACACCGCGATTGCCCTGAACATTGATACCGGCCTGACCGATACGGATGGTTCGGAAAGTTTGTCGATCACCATCGGTGATGTCCCGGACGGCGCAACGCTGAGTGCCGGAACAGATAATGGCGACGGCACGTGGACGCTGAGTGCCGATGATCTTGATGGCTTGACGATCACGCCTGCTGATAATTTCGATGGCTCGTTTGATCTGAGCGTCTCCGCCACGTCGACGGAAGCCGATGGCGGTGATACGGCGACGACCACAGGATCGATTACGGTAGACGTGGCGGCAGTTGCCGATGAAGCTGAATTGACCACGGCGGATGCGTCGGGCACGGAAGACGGGGCTATCGCCCTGAACATCGGGGTGTCTGCCGATGACAGCATCTCGTCGGTTACTATCAGTGATGTTCCGGCGGACGCAACGCTGAGTGCGGGAACGGATAATGGTGACGGCACCTGGACGCTGAGCGCTGACGACCTCGATGGCCTGACGGTAACCCCGGCCCCGAACTCTGATGCGGACTTCAGCCTTGGTGTTGAAGTGACGACGGCTGACGGCGCAGACACGGCGACCGTCAGTGGTTCTCTTGATGTGAGTGTCGCAGCCGATGCCGATGCCCCAACCTTGGACCTGACGGCGGCAGCGGGCAATGAAGACACGGCGATTGCCCTGAACATTGATACCGGCCTGACCGATACGGATGGTTCGGAAAGTCTGTCGATCACCATCGGTGATGTCCCGGACGGCGCAACGCTGAGTGCCGGAACGGATAATGGCGACGGCACCTGGACACTGAGCGCGGACGACCTGAGCGGCCTGACGATCACCCCAGCCGAAAACTTCGACGGTTCGTTCGACCTGTCAGTCTCTGCCACGTCGACAGAAACCGATGGCGGTGATACGGCAACGTCGTCCGGAACCATTTCAGTTGATGTTGGCGCCGTCGACGATACAGCAGAGGGCGTTACTCTTTCAGTGAATGACGTATCCGGATCTGAAGATCGGGCCATTGCTCTCGATATTGGGGCGACAATGGCAGACACCGATGGTTCTGAGACACTATCGGTGACGATATCCGGGGTTCCAGATGGGGCTGCGCTGAGTGCCGGGACGGATAACAACGACGGCACCTGGACGCTCGAGTCCGGAGATCTAGACGGACTGACAATTATGCCATCTGAGGACTCCAGCGATGACTTCTCACTGAGCATCTCGGCGACAACGACGGAGGCTGATGGAGGTGCAACATCGACCACCACATCGACGATGAATGTCTCTGTCGATGGCGTGGCTGATGCACCAGAGCTGTCCGTAACCCTGGGATCCGGTACGGAAATCAGTGGGGCGCCAACACCGGTTTCACACTGGACGCTTGATGAGACAGGCAACAATGAAACGCTTGTCGATTCAGTAGGCGATAACGACGCCAGTCCGGTTAACAAACTACGCGATATGGATGAGTCCAGATCAGAGGTTGAGGGCGGCGAAGGCGGCGAGGGCGGCGAGGGCGGCGAAGGCGGCGGAGGTGGAAGCTCTGATCCCTACGATACGTCTGCCGGGTTCAAGGGCGGCGGAGGCAGCAGTAGTAATGACGAATATATTGAAGTTGATCATTCTGCAGGCCTTAAGCCCGATAATGGGACTTTGACACTGTGGTTCAACGCTGACGATGTGGACGGAACATCTGCCCTTGCATCTTCCGATGCCAACGATACCAACGTTGATGGTGGTTTTAATCTTCGCATTGAGGACGGTGAAGTTACCTTTGAGATTGAAGATGGCGATGGCAACACACATCGCATCGCCGGTGGCGATGTAGAAGAAGGCGATTGGAACCAGGTCAGTGTGTCCTGGGGCGATGAAGGCATGAAGTTGTTCGTCAATGGCGAAGAGGTTGCTACTGATGACAGCTTCACGGGCGGCCTTGGTGGTAATGATAACCCATGGACTTTTGCCGCGTCGCAATCATCCGCCGAAGGTGGCGAGGGTGGAAATGATAGCCTGTCTGAATTCTTTGACGGACATCTTGATGACATTGCCATTTACGATGAGCAGCTAAGTGACGATGCGATGAGTGATCTGTTTGATGACGGTGTTGAGGCCGTCATGGATGCCGGTGGCGCTGAGAGCATGGAATTCCCCTTGGATATCTCGGCTAACCTGACCGATACGGACGGTTCGGAATCCTTGGCAATTACCTTAGACGGGCTGCCGGATGATGCGGTTTTGTCGGCTGGAACGGACAATGGTGATGGGTCCTGGTCGCTTGATAGTGGTGATCTTGATGGTTTGACCATGTCAGTGCCGTCCGGGGCCGATGACTTTGCCTTGAATGTATCGGCGACGGCGACAGATGCCGGCGGCGATACCCGCTCGGCAACGGAAATCGTTCAGGTTGACGTCGAAGGCGATGGTTTCGATGCCGGTGATGTTGGAACCAGCGGTGCGGATACCATGACCGGTGACTCCAGCGCCGACGTAATTTCCGGTGAAGCCGGGAACGACATCATCGACGGTGGTGCCGGTGATGATACCCTGATGGGTGGTGCTGGTGATGACACCATAGACGGCGGCAGCGGCGATGACGTGATCGACGGTGGCTCCGGGGATGATGTCATTGACGGTGGTGCCGGTGATGATCAGGTCATGGGTGGTGCTGGGGATGATCTGTTTGTCTTCGGTGCTGGTGATGGCAGCGATTACTTCCAGGGTGGTGACGGGTGGTCTGATACGGTTCAATTGGACGGCGTTGATGGTGGCCCAGGTGGCGCCGCCGGCTGGTCGCTTCAGGTTGATGAGGGTGTCGGTTACACCGAAACCGAAGATGGTCTCCAGTTCGATGCGGAAGCCTCGGGATCGGTCACACTTTCTGATGGTAGCGAACTGACATTTGATGGTGTCGAAAAACTAGAGTGGTAATCTTGGTGCACTCTCGCAGTCATCACGCGATAATGCTTTCTGAGCTTTTTTCGATGGGGTAGGTTGACCTCCAAAAGGAGGACATATGATCTATCACATGTGTAAAGCTGAGGAATGGACGGCTGCCGAGGTTGCGGGGGCCTACCACGGATCATCGCAGGACGTGGCTGACGGCTTCATTCATTTTTCAACGTCCGAGCAAATTGTCGAAAGTGCGGCCAAACATCGTGCCGGGCAAGATGGACTGATGTTGCTAAGTGTTGACGATGTCCTGTTGGGCGATGGCCTGAAATGGGAATCTTCACGCGGCGGCGCCTTGTTTCCCCATCTCTATGGTGATCTGCCGGTCAGTGCTGTACGCAAAGCGGAGCCACTGCCATTAGGGCCCGACGGCGTCCACGTCTTTCCGGATGGATTTGCGGACTAGATGGTCGGTCTCTACTCATTTGTTTGGCCGTTGGTTCGGTGTTTCGATCCTGAGCGGGCGCATGGATTGGCAATAAGTGCCCTGCAGAAGAGGCTCGTGCCAGCCGCACCCACATTCAAAGACGACATTCTCAATAGCCATGTATGGGGTCATGAATTTGCGAACCCAGTGGGGCTTGCTGCCGGGTTTGATAAAAATGGCGATGTCCCTGAGGCGATGCTGAAGCAGGGGTTCGGCTTTGTTGAAATCGGTAGCGTCACGCCCCGTCCGCAGCCCGGAAATCCCAAACCCCGGTTGTTTCGCCTGGAATCAGATCAGGCGGTTGTGAACCGAATGGGATTTAACAATGATGGTGCAGATGCCGTTGCCGCCCGCCTGACAGAACGGCGCAAAAATTCGACCGGGTTGGTTGGGATTAATCTTGGAAAAAACAAAGAAACGGAACAGGCACTGGATGATTATGTACTGGGCATCAATAAGTTGGCTCACCTTGCCGATTATATAGTTGTCAATGTTTCCTCCCCGAATACGCCAGGCCTTCGGGCGCTTCAGGGCCGCAAACCGCTGGCTCACCTGTTGGGTGGCGTTAAGGCGGCGTTGGAAAATCTGGCTCTGGACCCGGTCCCGCCTTTGTTGCTTAAAGTCGCCCCGGATTTGACCGACGAGGATAAGGCCGACATCGCCAGTGTTGTAATGGATCTGGGAGTTGACGGGATCATCGCCACCAATACGACGATTGAACGCCCGGCCAGTCTGACCCATCCGTCAAAATCTGAAGTAGGAGGGTTAAGTGGTCGACCGCTGATGGGACCCTCAACACAGGTCCTTGCTGATTTTTATAAACTGACGGAAGGCCGGGTTGTGCTGGTCGGTGTCGGTGGGATTTCCAGTGGCGAAGATGCCTATCAAAAAATTCGTGCCGGCGCATCTCTGGTCCAGCTATATTCGGCACTGGTGTATCACGGTCCCGGTCTGGTTAATCGGATCAATCGTGACCTGGCTCACTGTTTGCATCGGGACGGGTTTGCATCATTGTCAGATGCCATTGGGGCAGGCGCTCGTTAAGCGGTTTTTTCTGCGCACGCGGTGTCCCCGGTGATCCCGTATCTTCGTTCCAGAAAATGAAAGGCTATGGGGGCCGCCGATACCATAAAGGCAACCCTGAGCAAATGATGGGTCGAAACGAACGCCGGGTCGATCCCCATGGAAAGACTGATCAATGCCATTTCCGCCAGTCCACCGGGCGCAAACGATAACAGAACGGCCTGAAACGGCAGACCCGTTGCTGCTTGCAATAAGATAGCAATAACGGCCGCGAGACTAACCATGAAGATGGTGCTGGCAACCGCAGCCGACATGACCTTGGCGACAAAACGAAGATCAATTCCGGCGAACCGCGCGCCAATCCCTGAACCGATGACAATCTGTGCGATGTTGATCACTTCGACCGGCGGTTTGGCTTCCGTAATGCCACTGAGATGGAGGGCGACACTGGCCAGCATTGGTCCCAGAACCTGAGCCGACGGCAAGCGCAGAAGTCGGCCCCCGTACACACCAACAAACCCGCAAAGTACAAGCAGGGCAGCGTCTTTAAGTGCTAGATGATCAATCGTGCCAAGCAGGTTCAGACCGCCCGGCTCGTAGCCCTCAAACAGCCGAAACCAGAAGGGTATAATCAGTACTGTCAGCAAAATACGGACACTATGAGTTAATGCGATGGTCCGCTCATCGCCACCTTTGTCACTGCCCAAAACGACCATCGTAGCCAATCCGCCGGGGGTGGCTGAGAAGAATGACGTAATTGCACCAACGCCAACAACGCGGTAAAAAAAGATGCCGACGCAGGTCGCGACAAAGGCCACATACGCCAACATCGTCAACAAACTCGGCACCCAAAGATGGGCGTTTTCTAACGCCTCGGGGGTGAAAGAACTGCCCAGCATGATGCCCAGAACTGGGATCATGATGTTGCGAAGCGTTGGTGAGCTTTTCACTGGAGCACCAGCGACGGCGGCAATTGTGGTCACACACATGGCGCCGATCATCCAGGCCAGGGGCATCCGCCAAAAATCGAATACCCAGCCGCCGACTGTCCCCAGAGCGAGAGTGAAGGCAATCGGTAGAATGATTCTGCGCCAGCGCGTCCGGTTAGGCATTAGGGTTCAAACTGTTCTTTCAGGACGCGTTCTTCCAGATTGTGTTCCGGATCAAACATCAGGGTCAGTGAAACACTTCGGTCTTCACTGATGATAGCGCGGGTAACATTATGGACTTCAAAGGAATCTGCGACCGCATTGACCGGTCGGAAATCGGGATCAATAACCTTGAATTCTACGGTCGCTGTTTCCGGCAGTAATGCGCCGCGCCAGCGGCGGGGACGAAAGGCGCTGACCGGGGTCAGGGCGAGCACACCGGCACCGATCGGAATGATCGGTCCGTGGGCGGAAAGGTTGTAGGCTGTGCTGCCTGCGGGCGTGGCCACCATTACGCCGTCACAGATCAACTCAGCCATACGCTGAACGCCGTCGATAAGAATGGTCACACGAGCCGCCTGGCGGGATTCACGACGAAGGGCAACTTCGTTTATTGCCAGAGCCTGATGTTTTTGGTTCTCCATATCCCAGACGGTCATGCGCAGCGGATGGAGGTTGGTGGACTGAGCCAAATTTAGGCGTTCCAGAACACCTTCAGGATTGTAGGTGTTCATCAGAAAGCCAACGGACCCCCGGTTCATGCCATAGAGAGGAACTTCCAAATCCATGAACCGATGAAGAGATTCGAGTATGAAACCATCACCGCCAAGTGCAACGATCACTTCTGCGTCTTCTGGTGCCACGTTGCCGTAGCGAGCCGTTAAATCTTTCAGCGCGTCTTGTGCGGGCTTTTGCTGGGCGGCGACAAAAGAAATGGATGTGTATTTCATTGTGTGAACGTCATCAATTTGAAAGTTTCGAACTCTGCGGTCATAATTTCATATATCAACTAACAACCTAACGCGCCCGGGAGGGTTCGAAAAGGGCTGGAAACTTAATCATGATTGACTGGAATCAATGTGTCAAAAACCAATATCTCGTAAACTTCTTGTGTGTCGCGAAACAGCGAACATGCATAGGTATATGATCCACCGGTTTATTGGAGGTGTATGATGGTCGAAACAACATCAGGCACAGGCCATGGGGATTGGTGGCCGTACGTGGCTGAACCTTTCCGCAATCTAGGTCATCGCATTCAGGACTTCTTCTCACCACAGGCTGACGCGGCGGCGACCGAAGGCGCGTATCAGATCGAACTTGAACTGCCGGGCGTTGATGAAGGCGATATTGAAATTACACTTCACGACAACGTCCTTATGATCAAAGGAGAAAAGCGAGCCGAACGGGAAGAAGAAGGTAAATCCTACTATTTTTCGGAACGGACTTACGGTGCCTTTCAGCGGTCGTTCAGGCTGCCGGGCGATGTAAACGCAGATCAGATCAACGCGGATTTTGCCACCGGCATTCTGACGGTCACATTACCCAAAGTGGCTGAGAGCGAAGAAAAGGCCAAACGCATCACGGTCAACGCAAGTTAAGGTATTAGAGATCGTCCTCCGGATTTTGACATCTGACAAAGCGAGCGCGAAAGCGACAGCTGTGTTAGGGTCGGGTATGCGATTTTACCCCCGCCCGCTTGAGCTGCTTTTGCTAGTTAGTCTGTCGTTTGTCGTCTTTTCGCCAGGAAATTTGAGGGCTGCGGGCGATACGACGGCGGATTGTGGCCGGTTTTTCTTAAAAACGAATCCGAAGACTGGCATAAAAGAATGTGCAAACAAACGGCGGACACGCGGTGTCACTGCGCAGGGAATTCGTCGTGCACAAGGCCGGGTGCAACGTGTATTGCGTCAGGCAGACTCAATCCTTCGCGGCAATCGACTTACCCAGGAAGACAAGCAACGAGTGCGGGAGTTGCTGACGGAGGCCCGCCAGCGTGTACGGGACATTCAACGCCAGACGGCGCAGTTGCGCCAGGAGCAGCAGGCCCGCGATCAGGCGCTTCAGACGGCGCAAAGCCAACGTAACCGAAACCAGCAGGAACAGTCCCGCCGTCTGGAACAACAGCAACGTGACCTTACACGCCAACTCGTCGCCCAGCAAAATCAGCTGGTCCGGACGCTTCGGCGGGGAAATTCACCGAGGCAATAGGCACGGATTGTTACAGTGAAAAGGGGGTCGATTACCCGCCTGTCACACTCATATGACGTGATGTCGCGGGTGCATTGTTATCGCGATCAATAATGAAATCATGGCCCTTTGGTTTGTGGAGGATGGCTTCGTCGATGGCGCTTTCGAGCAGTTCGTCGGCTTCCGACGCCCGCAGTGGTTCGCGAAGATCAACCGCATCGTCCTGACCAAGACACATATAAAGCGTGCCGGTACAGGTCAGCCGGACCCGGTTGCACGATTCACAGAAATTATGGGTCATGGGGGTAATAAAACCGAGTTTGCAGCCGGTTTCGCCAACTTCCACATACCGTGCCGGCCCGCCCGTTTTGTATGGAATATCGGTCAGTGTCCAGTTTTCGGAAAGCCGTTCACGGACCGTCGAAAGAGGCAGGTACTGATCGGCGCGGGCTTCGCTGATTTCACCCAATGGCATGGTCTCGATCAGGGTCAGATCGAACTTCTGCTCACCACACCAGCCCAACATCTGATCAAGCTCCATATCATTGAACCCGTTAACCGCGACGGTGTTGATTTTAACCTGCAACCCAGCATCCTGGGCGGCCTTAAGCCCATCCATGACTTTTTCCAACTTACCCCAACGGGTGATTTTGTTGAACTTGTCCGCATCCAGCGTATCTAGGGATACGTTGATACGTTTGACGCCACAGTCCGCCAATTCGGCGGCAAAGCGTGGTAACTGGCTGCCATTGGTGGTCAGGGTCAGTTCTTCGAGATCGCCGGTTTTTAGGTGCCGTCCGAGATTACGCATCAGGCTCATGATGTTGCGGCGGACAAGTGGTTCACCGCCAGTCAGGCGAAGTTTTTTGACACCTTTGCGGATAAAGGCGGAACACAGCCGGTCGAGTTCTTCGAGAGTTAGGACATCCGGTTTTGGCAGGAATGTCATGTCTTCCGACATACAGTATACGCACCGGAAATCACACCGGTCGGTCACCGATACACGTAGGTAGCTGACCATGCGGCCAAAGGGATCAATCATTTCAGTCATAAGGGAATTGGTCCAAGAACTGTATTCACTCCGTAGATTTAGCAGAATTAATGCCGGGTGCATTGACATGCGTCAAATGCTGATTTTTCGGACGATTAAGTCTAACCCGCTATATTTGGGATGTCGCCCCCAAATTGACAAGGGATATTCCGCGTCGGGATTATGCCTCCCCCTCAGGCGGGAGCAGGCCCTTAGCCATCATATCCTTAGCCGCTTCACGGCGCATTTCATCGCGTTCACGCAAATAATCATCCGTTGTTCGTGTAATGCGCGGCGTGCCAAATGCCATTGGGTTGCCTTCGACTTCGGTCATGGAAATGACGCGGCAATCATCACACATCTTCAGACGGTCAAGCGCACCGGGTTCGGAAAACATCGAATGCCCTTCCAGCTTTTTCAGCATTTTATCAACGGTTGATTTGGTACCGAAAGGTTTGGAGCAACGAACGCAATCAAACGGTTCTTCTTCCTTGATCACCTGTGCCTGTCGGGCCGTTTCCAAAAAGCTCAATTGCGGCGTCAGGGTAATAACGGATTCCGGACAGGTGTTGCGACACAACCCGCATTGAATACAGGCGGTCTCCGTAAACGACAGCTGGGGTTTATCTTCGTTGTCTTTCAGGGCTCCTGTCGGACAGGCCCCGACGCACGACAGACACAGTGTGCATCCGTCGACATCGACATTAACCCGGCCAAACGGTGCGCCGTCCGGCAGATTGACAACATCCACAGGCGACGGGGCATGATTGTGGAGCTGATGCAGTGCCAATGACATGATTGCCCGCTTGCGCCCCATGGGCAGGAAATCTCCACCCGGCATCTCATCTGTGGCTGTTAACTCATGAAGGATACGTTCAACGTTGTCCGGATCCGCTTCATCTACAATCAATGTGCGTCCGTCTCCATAGCCCAATTGATCAAACACCATATCCGCCAAGGCCATCTCACCCAGTAGCGCCGCTTTGTCGTCGGCCTTTGCCGGAGGTAAAAGGATGATCGTCTGTCCGGCACCGAAGGCGCTGGCGGCAAAGATGAAATCAAGGCCAATCACAGGCGTCGAGTTTACAGCAAAGGGAAGTACGTTGGCCGGCAGGCCCTTGCCGTAACGTGCCATCGTGGAAATCATCTCGTTGCCCCAATCCGTGTCATGAACCAGAAGCACTGGGTTTTTACCACCTGCTGAGCGATAGGTGCCGAGCAGTGTGCGCAGACGCTCGAAAAGACTGTCGCCGCCGGGCAGGGCGTATTTGGCGGCCCCACTTGGACACAGACTGGCGCAGGTTCCGCAGCCAGCGCAAATGTAGGGATCGAATTTCACTTTGTCGCCGTCAGTCTGGACGGCACTGGTCGAACAGTTATCGATACAGCGGGTGCATCCAGTTATACCACTTCTGGAGTGTGCACAGATGGCCGCGTCGTAATCGATGTATCGAGGTTTTTCGAATTCCCCGACAAGGTCTGTGAGTTCCAGCAAGGCCTTTATTACGGCAACCGGATTTTTGGGGTCAATATGGAAATAACCATCGCGCGACCCGGTCGGCGTAAACAGCGGTAGTTCACCACGCATATCAAGAATCAGGTCACATTCTGCGGTGCCCGACTGACCACCGCTTTCAAAAATAAGTTTATCCTTTGACGCTGGAAACGCCGGGGAATAGTCAGCTACTTTAACGGCAAAGTCGCCAAGGTAACCGGAAGCCGAGCTCACGCGCCCATGGAATACGGGAACGTCCATTATGTCAGGCGGGCTGATATCTCCATTCGCGTTCAGAATGACGCTCACTTCAAGACGGTCAGAAATCTGTTTAGCGGCGTCGATCGCATCGTTGCCGTTGCCGAGAATAAGAAGCTCTCCTCCGGACCTCATGGCGACGGACCCGGAAGGAGCAATGTCCAGCGTCGCCTCGGCTAACAGGGCAGCGAACTTGGGCGTAAGTTTGTCGCCGTCGGCATTGCTCCAACCCGCGCGTTCGCGAATGTTTGTAAAACTCAGGTTGGCGACCCGGTCGCCCAGTTCATCCGATGTTTCCAGAAACACCGGTGCCTCTTGCGTACAGGCGACCAGCAGGTCACCGCCTTTACTGGCCGCAGTCTCAAAGACTTCGATTTGGGATCGGCATAGGTGCGAGGATACACTTAACGTGTCATCAAGGCCGCAGGCTTTTGCCAGTTTGCTTCCGTCAATCGTCATCGTCCCCTCGCAATTACACACGAGGACGCGCTTGTTGTTCAGTGTCATAATATTTATCTGCGGTCGATTTGACCGGTCGCCTTCCCTGAAAATTTCCTGGCGGGGCGTTTCGCAACCCGCCAGATTTTTTTAAGCTTCAACCTTATATAGGGAAGCGATTGGATTTTGCCTTGAATTATTTCCGCCGGTCAATACTTTAGCGTGTTCACGTTCGATCACAAAAGTATGCTAGGAGCCCTCAGGTCATCTCACCCCTTAGCTGAACGGCAGAAACTCTAAGTTTATGAATACCCGTCATCCCGCAGTAATAATTGGCGTGTCCCTGATCGGCGTTTTCACAGCCGCAGTCGCCTGGGTTTTTGGTCTTCAACCACTGATGTGGCCCGCTCCAATCGAAGCCGTTGCGCGCCAATGGGGAGAGGTTGGCGGCATTGTGGTCATCGCGGCATTGGCGTTGAGTTTTTCGGGTTACAACAGAGCGGCCAGAGTTGCTCGCCAACAGCATGTCGAAGACTATCTCCGCGTCGCGCGCGATGTCGCCGGTGCAGGCGAAGCCGCTTTGATTGAGGCGCTGGATACCATCCCTGAAGGTTTCGTGATCTATGATGGGGAAGGTCGTCTCGTCCGGTGCAACGCCAAATTTCGCGAAATCTACGGCTATTCTGAGAGCGAAGCTGCGCCAGGCGCTGGCCACGAACGACTGGGTTTGCTGGATGAGCAACGAGGTGTGCGTGTAGTTGGTGAAATTGGCGAGGAAGGATTTCTCCAGAAACGACTTGAATACCGTTCACGTCTGCAGGGCGAACAACTGGTGAAATTGCCTGACGGGCGCTTGATCTCTACCCGTGAACGCCCCTTGGCGCGGGGCGGGTTTGTCAGTATTCAGGCCGATGTTACGGAATTGAAAGAGACACAGGAACGCCTCAGAAAAAGCGAGCAATTGCTGCTGGATGCCATTGAGGCATTGGACGAAGGGTTCATATTTTACGATGAAAAAGAACGATTGGTGATCGCCAATTCGACCTATAAAAAAATGTATCCCGCCCAGAAAAATATTACGCCTGGTATCAGTATCGAAGATGCCGTCAGGCTTTCGGTTTTTGGCGGCGAAATCCCTGCGGCAATTGGTTGCGAAGAAGAATGGATCGCAAACCGCGTTGCGCAACACCGAAATTGTGGAGGCGTAATCGAGCAGGGTCTCTCTGATGGGCGTTGGGCCAAAGTCAGCGAACGTCGAACCGCTGACGGCGGTGTCGTCGGTATTCGCACGGATATTACGGAACTTAAGGACAGCAAGGCACTGGCAGAAGCTGCCAATCGGGCGAAAACTTCGTTCCTTGCCCATATGAGTCATGAGCTGCGGACACCGCTGAATTCAATTATTGGGTACTCCGACATGATCCGGCACGAGACTTTTGGCCCGGTTGGCGACCAAAAATATACTGAATATCTGGATAATATCTATAATTCCGGGGCGCTCCTGCTGGCTCTGATTAATGATATTCTCGATATCTCTCGCGTTGAAATCGGCGAGATGGAGGCTTCACCGGAAACGGTCGATCCGCTTGAGGTCATTACATCTTGCGTCGAGATGATGAAACCCAAGGCGGATTATAAAAATCTGAAGCTGACGATCGAATCCTCATCTTTCGGTTCCAAGTTGAATGTAGATTTGCGCCACCTTCAGCAAATTCTTATCAACCTGATCGGCAACTCGATAAAATTTACGACCGGAGGCGATGGTGTATCTGTACGTCTCAAAGAAGTAGCAGACGGTGGCGCCGAAATTGTGGTTTCCGATTCAGGTTGTGGTATTGCGGCAAATGAAATCGACAAAGTCTTCATGCCGTTTTCGCAAGTGGGAGATGCCTTTTCCCAAGCCAGCGAAGGAACCGGGCTCGGCCTTTATCTGGTCAAAAACCTTGCCGAACTGAATGGAGCCCGTGTGAATCTGAAAAGTGAACTGGACGCCGGCACATCTGTGACGATCTCGTTCCCGCAGAACCATGTTATCGACTGAGTGCATTTTGGTGTCGGAATATGCGGCCTGATACTTTCCCAGTCTAATCTTCGTTATTCGGTTGTTTCTGATTGCGCTTGTTATCTTTTCCAATCCGCCACCATAACAATTCACCACGGACAAAGGCGCGTGCCAGATCGTTTTCGGGCTCATCAAAAAAATTTTCCGCTGGCGCGCGTTCCAGTAGGCGGCCTCGGTTAAGGAACATCACATCATCCGCCATGCGTTTGGCTTGTCCCAAGTCGTGGGTGGTCATGATGATCCGCGTTCCCTGTTCATGAATGGCCTGAATGATCTCTTCAACGGAATGGGTTGCCGCCGGGTCGAGGCTGGCCGTTGGTTCATCCAGAAACAGAATCTGTGGCTTTAAGGCCCAGGCTCGTGCGAGGGCAAGTTTTTGTTGTTCCCCAAAAGACAATACCCGAGCTGGACGATTTCGATGTCGGCCAAGCCCCGCTCTGCTCAGGCTCTCATCGATCAATTGACGGCGTTCGGGTTTCGGGACATTTCTCAATTTGAGCGCATAATCGATGTTGGCGGTGACGGAGCGGCGTAACATGACCGGGCGTTGAAAGACCATCGCCTGATGGAGGCGGGGGTCGGTCTGCTCGGTATTCTGCCAGATCACCTTCCCGGCACTCGGGTTCAGCAGGCCATGACAAATTCGCAGGAACAGACTTTTCCCCGCTCCGTTGGGGCCGACGATGACGGTTCTGGGGCCTGCTTCGAAGGTGCAGGTCATGTCCTTGATCAGGCGTTTGCCACCGGCTTCAAACGAAACGTTGTCGAGTTTCAGAGGCAGAATAGAGGCTGGCGGGTTCATGCGTGGCGCCTTTCAGCCATATCTTTGATCAGGAAGACGGCTCCGTTCACGGCGGTTGATAAGGTCAGCAGGATCAGCCCAAGTCCAAGGGCCAGCGACAAGTCGCCCTTCGATACTTCGAGAGCGATGGCCGTCGTCATGACCCGGGTAACGTGATCTATATTGCCGCCGACGATCATTACCGCACCGACTTCGGCGCTGGCTCGACCGAACCCGGCAAGCACCGCGGTAATCAGCGCGAAACGCCCATCCCACAATAGGGTGGGTAAGGCGCTGGCCGGGTCAGCACCCAGAGACCGCAACTGATCCTCATATTCAAGCCACAGATCCTCAATAACTTGGCGGGTCAAGGCGGCAATGATTGGTGTGACCAGCACAACCTGGGCAATGATCATGGCGGCTGGTGTGAACAGCAAACCGAAAACTCCAAACGGACCGGCCCGACTAATCGCCAGATAGACGATCAAACCGACCACAACCGGAGGCAACCCCATCAATGCGTTCAGTAAAATCACAAGGGCATTCCGTCCGGGAAACCGAAACAGGGCGGCGGCGGCACCAAGCGGCAGACCGATGACCGCGGCGAGTGCCACTGCCCCCAAGCTGACCTGTAGGGACAGGCCGACAATCTCCGTCAGATTCGGGTCCAGGCTGACGACCATGGAAACTGCGGCCATAATTGCTGAACTGAAATCATCCATTCTGAGCGAAGCTTTTCATTGTTGGGTTCCGAGCGTGTACCGCTTTTACTGTCGGCTATTTAAACCGCGCATGGGCTGTTGGCAAACTGGGAATTGGAAATCGTGCATTTCTAAAATCTTGCGCAGATCGGTTGGTCTGTCCATAGTCCGTCCCTAAATAATTAACTAATGATATCTGTTTGGAGAATTTTGACCCCATGAGTGACGCTCAGGAATTTCTGATCGCCCCTGATCCATCAGACCCTCGCCTGACGGAAATTGTCGAAGGGGTAGCCCATGATGGAAGTCCGGTGACGACGTCGGTGACCGTCGAGCGGCCGTTGACGCTTTATCTGAATGGACGTGAAATTGTCACCATGATGACGATTTGCGACTATCCGGAATATCTGGCGATTGGCTATCTCTTAAACCAGAACATGCTGGCGTCGGATGATGAAATTACTGGTGTGGATTACGAAGAAGACATCGAAACCGTTGTTGTCCGCACAGCGATTGAGACAGATTTTGAAGAAAAGTTGAAGAAAAAAACCCTGACCTCAGGCTGCGCACAGGGCACCGTGTTTGGCGATGTTATGGAAAAATTTGATGAAGTCGTTCTGCCGGATGATGCCACCATTAAGACATCGTGGCTGTACAGCATGACCCAAAAGGTCAATACGGTGCCGAGCCTTTATCTGCACGCAGGCGCGATTCACGGCTGCGCCCTGTTTGAGCAGGGCCGGGGGCTTCTCTACATGGAAGATGTGGGACGGCACAATGCGGTTGATAAGATCGCTGGTTACATGTTTCGCCATGGCATTTCCGGCAAGGACAAAATTTTTTACACGACCGGGCGGTTGACTTCCGAAATGGTGATCAAGACCGTTCAGATGGGAATTCCCATACTTGTCTCGCGTTCCGGATTTACGGCCTGGGGCGTCGAACTTGCCCGCAAGGTTGGTCTGACGCTGATCGGCAGAGCCAAGGGTAAACGGTTTCTCGCTCTGGCCGGAGAAGAGCGTATCCAGTTCGATATGGACCACGAAATGATTTCCGATGAGCCCCGTCACGTCGGGCGCAAGGGGGCGGCATGAGCGTCGTCGGCGTTCTATTGGCGGGTGGCTTGTCGAGACGCATGGGCGGTGGAGACAAGAACCAGCTGGGCTTAGGCCAGCGCCCCATCCTTGACCATGTGATCGACAGGGTGAGGCCGCAAGTTGATACATTAATCTTGAACGCCAATGGCGATCCGGAACGATTTGCCGGTTACGATTTGCCAGTGGTTGCAGATGTTGTCGACGGGTATGCGGGGCCACTAGCCGGTATTTTGACGGGCATGGAGTGGGCGGCAACGCATGTTCCGGACGCCCAGTGGTTGGCGAGCTTTCCGACGGATGCGCCGTTTTTACCCCGTGACCTGGTCGCAAAACTGGTTGCAGCTACTGTGGCAGAAGGTGCCGATATGGCCTGCGCTATGTCCCAAGACCGAACCCACCCTCCCATCGCCATCTGGCCCGTCGCTTTGCGTGCAGAGCTGCGCCGGGCAATGGTTGACGAGGAGATGCGCAAGATTGATCGATGGACGGGCCGTTACAAGATTGTTCATGTGCCGTTTGATGATCCGGATATGGACCCGTTTTTCAATATCAACCGAGCTGAAAACCTGGAAGATGCAGAGCGCTATCTGGCCGGGTTAAAGGGGGCGGCGTGAGCGCGCTGGAGACCTTGAGTGTGGGCGTGGTGGTCGAACAGCGCGAGATCGATAATCCCTGGCAGGACTATTCGTGGTCACCCGTTGGCGTGCTGCCGGGCGTATTGGCAGATGATGAAGACGGGGAGTGGAAGCTGCTTCGTCAGGGCGAGGGTTGGTCGCATTATCTGGTTGGTTCGATGGATATCGAACTCTTTCGCGGCGAAACTGAAGGGTATCGCTACAACCTCACCAATGATCCGCCTCGGGTTTATGTTGTGCTCAGTCCCGGTGAAGAAGCAGAAGACCCGGATGTGGTTCCGTTTCTGGTAACGGTCTGCCCCTATGAAGCCGAAAGTTATTCAGAAAATGGCGATGATATTGTCGAAGGGGTCACGATGCCGGATGAAATAATCGGCTGGGTTCAGGCGTTTATCAACAAACACCACGTCGATGCCCCGTTTATGAAACGCAAACAGAAAAAGGCCTATGACCCGCGTAAGGGAAGTTTCGACCGTCGTCCAAAGGTGGGTAACGATGGCCAGTAAAGAAGGGCGGCTTTCGCGCTGGTCGCGGTTGAAACAAAAAGGTGGGGCCAGCCAGACTGAAGAAACCGCCGTCGATGTTGAGCGTGAGCGAACGCCCGGTTCAGATCATGACGCGGGCAGGGCGGGCGCCGGTGAGGGCCTTATGTCTGCCCCCGATCCGGCCAGCCTTCCCGGCGGGGATTTTCGCTACAATGATATCCCCCTAATGGCGCCATTGGCGGGTGTCGAAGATGAGGATACGGAATTCGAGGCGGCCCCGGCCGAAGCCTTGGCGCTGTTGACCGGTGATTTGGCCCATGACAGCGCACCGGCGGTGGCGCAGGTTGACGGCAGTTCGGAGCCGGTTGATGAGGTGGAACGCGAGCTGACAGAAGAAGAAGCTGAGGTTGTCGCCGGATTGCCTGCTATCGACTCCCTGACCAGTAAGTCTGATTTCACACCGTTTTTGACCGACAAGGTTCCGGAGTTTATTCGCCGTCGGGCCCTGTCTGTGCTTTGGCGCTCTGATCCGGTTTTGGCGAATATTGACGGTCTGAACGACTACGACGAAGATTTCAACATCATCGACACGCTGATCGATATTGCCAAGGATACAAATTACAAGGTCGGCAAGGGCATGGTCGACGACGAAGAAGACGAAGAGGAAAATGAAGAGGTCGCTGAGGCTGAACAACTTGAGTCTGGAGAGGACGAAGAAACTGTGGGAGACGAGACGGCGGAAGCCGAGCAATCGGATGAAGAGACGGCAGGTGATACTGAACCTTCCCCCGCATCTGATGCGAATTTGCGAGATGTCAGGAAGCCCGGGGAATGATAATTGATTTCTGCGCTCAATCCAAAATTCGGGTAACGTTGGCGATGAATAACAGTCGTGAGACCTAAATGTCTGACAGGGAGAACGCTCCAAACGAAATAAGTAATGGCAAGGAATTTGGTTCCTGGCTTTCCCAAGCATCAATTCTTGTGGTTGATGACGAGCCCGGTATTCGAAACTTTCTAGTAAAAATTCTTCAGCCACGATGCAGAGAAGTTGCCGAAGCCAGTAATACGAACGAGGCCTCCAGCGCCCTCGATGAGAAGAATTTCGATGTTGTTATCCTGGACAATATTATGCCGGGAAAAAGTGGCGTTGAATGGCTGAATGAGCAACGAAAGGTCGGGTTTTTTGCTGACGCGATCCTGATGACGGCCCACGCGGATCTTGAGATCGCTATCCGGGCCTTACAGGCTGGCGCCGTTGACTTCGTCCTGAAACCCTTTCGCTCCAACCAGATTCTGAATTCCGTTGCACGCTGCCTCGATCGCATTCGTTTGCGCCGGGAAAACTTCCTGCTTCGGCACGAGTTGCGATCAGGGGGAAGCGAGACGAGGAAACAGAGCCAGCTGCTTGGTCAATCAGATGCTTTGCGACAAATCAGGGAAACTCTGGCCCGTGTGGCTCCACTTCCGTCATCGATCTTAATCACAGGCGAGTCAGGTACGGGTAAGGAAGTTGCCGCCCGGACATTGCACACGTTTTCCGACCGTGCGGAAAATCCCTTCGTTCCTGTCAACTGCGCAGCGATTCCAGCAGAAATGATTGAGAGTGAACTTTTCGGCCATATCAAAGGTGCCTTCACGGGTGCCGACGGGCGACGAGACGGACTTTTCCTGCACGCCGACGGCGGCACACTTTTCCTGGATGAAATCGGTGAGTTGCCATTGGCGATGCAGAGCAAATTACTGCGCGTTCTCGAAGAGAAAAAAATTCGCCCGGTCGGTGCAGAGCGTGAAATTTCAATTGATGTGCGGTTTGTTTTTGCAACAAATGCTGACCTGCCCCTGGAAGTGGAAAAGGGCCGTTTTCGCCCTGATCTTTTCTATCGCCTGAATATTCTCAATATTGCGATGCCACCTCTTCGTGAACACAAAGGCGATATCAGGGAACTCGCCGAGATGTTTATGCAAAAGCTTTCTCAAGAACTCGCTGTTCCGCCATTACCACTCGATAGCCTTGCTCTGTCGTATCTAACGGACAATGACTGGACGGGAAATGTGCGAGAGTTGCGAAACGTGATTGAACGCTCCTTGATACTCGGTGTGTTCCCGGGATCGCAGGTGACAGATGACACACGAGCCCAGAACCCGGAGCTGGAGACATTGGAGGCCGTTGAGCATCGACACATTTTAGACGTCCTCCGGCAATCAAACGGCAACCGCGCAGAAGCCGCACGTCGTCTTGGAGTTTCCCGCAAAACCATCGATAGAAAATGTGCACAGTGGGATGTCAGAGATTAATTCGATCGCCCCTGACCCTGAACAGCAAAGTCAGGGCAGGTCCGTTCGGTTTAAACTGTTGGCGATTGCGCTTTTGCCTATGCTTGTGGTCCTGCCATTGCTTTTGGGGATCGCCGTCGTCAGGTGGTCTGCAAAATTTGATAAACTCCTGATCTCCAAAGTAAACGGCGACATCACGATTGCTCACCAGTATTTGTCGCGAATTCTTGAAAACAGCGGCGAGAAGATCCAGGCCATTGGCGAGTCTGCGTCATTTGCCCGCCAACTGGACTTGAACAACCGAGATGAAATCGCGGACTACCTTGAGAACAGTCGTGCCGATCTGGGTTTTGATTTCCTCTACCTGATTAATGCGCGCGGAAAGGTGATTTCCTCACTACCATCAACCGGGATCAATGCGCCGGTTCTTGACTGGCCCGTGGTATCGGCAGCGGTCAGCGGCAAGGCGACAACCGCGATCGACATATTTGACGAAAATGATCTGAAGGCTTTGTCCCCCGCATTGGCGGAACGCGCACGTATGGACCTCGTGCCGACCAAGGCAGCGGTCAAAACCAACCGCACGGCTGAAACCAGGGGGATGGTGGTTCATACCGCGACACCAGTGATGTTGAAGGGCGAAAAATCAGCCTTGGTGGGCGGAATTTTACTCAACCGAAATCTCCAGTTTATTGATACCATCAACGATCTCGTCTATCAGAAGGCCAGCCTGCCGGAAGGCAGCCAAGGCACGGCGACGCTTTTTCTGGAAGACGTCAGGGTCAGCACAAATGTACGTTTGTTTGAAAACGTCAGAGCGCTAGGTACTCGCGTTTCAGCCGTTGTTCGTTCTACTGTGCTTGATGAAGGCCGCCTGTGGCTGGATCGCGCTTTTGTTGTCAACGACTGGTATATTTCGGCGTATGAGCCCATCGTCGACAGCAGAGGGTCGCGCGTCGGCATGCTGTATGTAGGCTTTCTTGAAAAGCCGTTCCAAACAGATAAATACACCACCTTGGCGGTGATCGCGTTTGCGTTCCTGCTGGTGACAGCATTTACGGTGCCGGTTTTTCTAAAATGGGTCAGGGGTATTTTTAAACCTCTGGAACGAATGGCGAAGACCATATCTCGGGTTGAAGAAGGTAATCTGAGTGCCCGAACGGGACCGGTTCCAAGCCTGGGGGAAATCAGTAAGGTTGCCCGACATCTTGATATCCTTCTTGGTCAATTGCAGCAACGCGACCGCGAACAGCGAAACTGGGCACTGGAGCTTAATGGTCGGGTTGAAGAACGAACGCGCGAATTAAAAGAGGCAAATCAGCGCCTGGAAGCAACCACCCAACAGCTGATCGTATCGGAAAAACTGGCGGCAATTGGTGAGATCACGGCCGGGATTGCACACGAAATCAACAATCCGGTTGCGGTTATTCAAGGGAACCTGGACGTTATCCGAGAGACGATGGGAGACCGGATCAATGAAGCACAAACCGAGTTTCATTTGATTGATGATCAGGTCCACAACATTCATATGATTGTTACCAAGCTGCTTCAGTTTGCCCGCCCCGATGAGTTCGCGGGCTATTTGGACAGGCAGGTGCCGGATGATGTGTTTACCGATTGTTTGGTCTTGGTCCAGCACCTGTTGAGTAAGGTCGAAATCAAAGTCATCCGCGAGCACGAGACCACCCGTCAGGTATTGATGAACCGAACGGAATTGCAGCAAGTGTTGATAAATCTTATTGTGAATGCCATTCACGCCATGCCATCGGGAGGCGAGTTGGCGCTTCGTACCTATGACAAGGATATTGATAATCAGCCGGGACTTGTTTTTGAAGTGGCGGATACGGGCAACGGAATTGCTCGAGATGTTTTGAAAAAAGTCTTTGATCCCTTTTTTACGACTAAACAAAGCGAAGGGACTGGTCTGGGGCTGTCGATCAGCCAAACTCTTATCACGCGATATGGCGGAAACATTTCCGCCAGTAGCGAGGAGGGAGCAGGTTCAACATTTTCGGTTTGGATGCCCGAGGCTGACTAGGCCGTTCACGCTGCGCCAGACCTTTTTGCTTCCCTCGGGTTGCTCAGGGGACATTTTGTCCGCCTTGCCATTTTTGTGACCGCCAAAAGTGGACTTTTTGTCCTTTTCCTCTTTGAAAATACATTTCAGATATCAGGTTTCAGGTTAGCATTGGCAGATTTCAGCCAGTTTTCATCTGTTGGCATAAAACTTGTGTATATGATTCACGCTGGTGATCAATTTCCAACGAGAATAAGATTTGGGGGGCTTATAAAATGGTTGATCGTGTTATCTCGCTCTTCAATCGGCATTGACGGAACAGGTGGCCTGATGGCGTGCCAGGAGTTGAAGCGGGATCGGGGCATGAACGGCGGAGACGTGGAACAGATCCATTTTTCCGAAATTCAAACAAACGCCGGGCGGAAATGCCATAGATCGTTCTCTCAGGGATCGGAGAAACGACTATCCGTCTGGGGGAAGGTGCCCAGTGAAACGGGAAGCTGGGAGTGGTCTGATGCAGCGAACCATACTCTAGGCCTAAATCTTGAAGGGGGAGAATGGCTGCAAGGTCGATTTGCTCCCAATAATCCTTATGTCAGAGGAAGCTCGGGGTATTCAACTGTCTGTCCGCAAGGCAGTCGCTCGACGTGGATGAGCTCCAGGATGGATGACACTTTCCGGACATTGCACTTTTATTTTACACAGGAAGATCTGGCTAAATATGCCATTGAGGTTCTTGACGTCGAACCTTTGTCGTTGGAATTGACCAGCGCCATATTCGACAACAATGAAACAATTAACAACATCGCCAACGCCTGTATCCTGCCGCTGGACTGGACTGAAAAAAGTGATCAGATGGCTCTGTCTTCGGCGATACAGCTACTCTTGTTTCAAGTCGTGAAAAAATATGTCGACAACTCCAAGCTCGTCAAAGCGTCGCAAAAAGGCGGGCTGTCGCTACTTGTCCAACGGCGCATTATGGAATACGTGGACGCCCATCTGGATGAGGTTATGACCATCGAAAATCTGGCGGATGTAGCCGGGTTAAGTACGTTCCATTTTGCCCGTATGTTTCGCCAGAGTTTTGGGGTGACGCCTCACAGATATCTTAGGGAAAAGAAAATCGACCTGGCGAAGGACCTGTTGGGAAATCCAAATATTCCGTTGATCGACATTGCCGTCGCCAGCGGGTTTTGTTCCCCATCTCATTTCAGCCGTCAGTTCAAATCGGTGACCAAGCTGACGCCAAGTCAATACCGCGCACTCAATTCGGATGCCGATTCGCTGAAAAGGAGAAGGATTGTTGGTTGAGTTTTTCTGCCAATAAGCCGCAAGAATATGAAAAAAAAGCAGGAGTTTGAAAGATCAGGCCTTGCAGATGTGTTCTACTGAAAAAAAATAAGAAACGATAATCATAATTTTGACAGAATAGGAGCATGGGAAAACCCATCTTCCTCAACTGTCATAAAAGTGTTACAATCTTGGGAGGCATTGTGGTGATCGACGTTATGGTCGGGGAGGAAGTGCCTGTGCAATCGGCGTTTCACGATGAAACAATTGATGCGCATTCAGCTCTTGCTGAAGAGGATGCGTTGCGTGCTCAGGTTTACGGGTTGTTGTCGCGTGTCTTGGCGGCACCAATGTCCGATGAAACATTGGAAATTGTCCGTGGGTTGAGTGATGTGGAGGATGGCTCCGGGATCGGGGCTGCCATGAAGGCTTTCGGGGCTGTTGCCGTTCGGACGCCGCGAGGCAAGGCGGAGGAAGAGTACTCTGCACTGTTCCACGGCATGGGCTCAGGTGGCGAAATCCATCCTTACGCGTCTTATTTCCTGACCGGGTTTATTTATGAAAAACCGCTGGCAGATCTGCGACAAGATTTGACCGAGCTGGGAATCAATCGTTCAGGCGTCAGTGACGAACCAGAAGACCATATCGCGTTTTTGTGTGAGGTTATGCATGGCCTGATTACCGGTGCCTTTGGTGCGCCGGCTTCTCTGGAGCGTCAGCGCGAGTTTTTCAATCGTCACATTTCAACATGGGCGGTGAAGGTATTTGAAGACTTGGAGAGCGCAAAATCAGCCGCTCTCTATATGCCTGTCGGCACAATCGGCAAGTTGTTTATGGCTGTCGAGGCCGAGGGGTTTGGGATGGTGGCGGCTTAAGGCCGTTGCCGAACAGCCGGGTGGTTATGGTGCTGCCGGGCGATAGTGCAACCGAGAAGGAGTGTGCGATGGCGAAGACTGAACAGAAATCGCTTCCTCGACGGGAGTTTCTGAAAGCTGCTGGTGTTACCGGTGCTGCCGCTGGAGTGGCGGCGATATCGCTTTCAGGGAAATCCGCGAGTGCTGCAACCCCTGAGAACGGCAAAGCCGCCGGCTATCAGGAAACCGAACACGTCAATACGTATTACGAATTGGCGCGGTTCTAGAAGTTTAACTCACAGGGAGAAATATAATGCTCACCAAAAAGAGCGGCGGGGTTGCGACAGGCCCCCGTTTGAAGAAGGCTCTCTCGGGTGTGATTGGTGGCGCGATGGATCGTCGCGCGTTCCTGAAACGCTCAGGGATCACAGCTGGAGGCGCCGCGCTGGCGTCTGCCATACCGGTAGGACTGGCGAAGCAGGCTAAGGCGGCAACTGCCACCAAAGACCTGACCAAAATTAAATCGGTTTGTACCCACTGTTCCGTCGGCTGCACGGTTATCGCTGAAGTCGATAACGGTGTGTGGGTCGGCCAGGAACCCGGCTTCGATAGCCCGATCAATCTGGGCGCACATTGCGCCAAAGGGGCGAGTGTCCGCGAACATGCTCACAATGAGCGGCGTCTGCGCTACCCGATGAAGCTCGAAGGCGGCAAGTGGAAAAAAGTCTCCTGGGATCAGGCAATCAACGAAATCGGCGACAAGATGCTCGATATTCGGAAGACCTCTGGTCCAGATTCCGTTTACTGGCTTGGGTCTGCCAAGTTCAATAACGAACAGTCCTACCTGTTCCGTAAGTTCTATGCCTTCTGGGGTTCGAACAACGGTGATCATCAGGCGCGTATTTGTCACTCGACCACGGTTGCCGGTGTAGCGAACACCTGGGGCTACGGGGCGATGACGAATTCGTATAACGATATTCATAACTCGCGCGCCATTTTCCTGATTGGCTCCAACCCCGCCGAAGCCCACCCAGTAGCGGTTCAGCATATCCTGAAAGCCAAAGAGCAGAACAATGCGGTCATGATCGTATGTGATCCGCGCTTTACGCGTACGGCTGCTCATGCTGACGAATATGTGCGGTTCCGTCCGGGCACCGATGTTGCTCTGATCTGGGGCATCATGTGGCATATTTTTGAGAACGGCTGGGAAGACAAGGAATACATCAAACAACGTGTTTGGGGTATGGACCGGGTCAAAGCCGAAGTTGTCAAATGGACACCGGAAGAAACCGAACGTGTAACCGGTGTGCCGGGCTCACAGCTCCGCCGTGTGGCTCGCGCTATGGCCAACAATCGTCCGGGCACCTTCATCTGGTGCATGGGTGGCACGCAGCACACCAACGGTAACAACAACACCCGCGCCTACTGCGCCATGCAGCTGTGCTTGGGTAACATTGGCGTTTCCGGCGGTGGTGCAAATATTTTCCGCGGTCACGACAATGTTCAGGGCGCAACCGATTTCTGCATCCTGTCTCATTCACTTCCGGGTTATTACGGCCTTAAGAAAGGCTCGTGGAAACACTGGGCACGTGTCTGGGATGTTGACTATGACTTCCTGAAAGGCCGCTTCGCTACAGAGAAGCTGATGCAGTCCAAGGGGATACCGGTTAGCCGCTGGATTGATGGTGTTCTTGAAGACAAGAAAAACATTGATCAGCCGGACAACCTTCGGGCCATGGTCTTGTGGGGGCACGCCGTGAACTCGCAAACCCGTCTACCGGAAATGAAAAAGGCGATGGAGAAATTGGATTTGATGGTCATCATCGATCCGGTTCCGACCTTTGCTGCTGTCATTCCTGATCGCAAAGACGGCGTCTATGTTCTGCCGGCAGCTACCCAGTTTGAAACCTATGGGTCGGTAACTGCGTCTAACCGCTCCTTGCAGTGGCGTGACAAGGTTGTTGATCCCGTCTTCGAATCCAAATCAGATCATGAAATCATGTATCTGATGGCCAAGAAGTTGGGTTTCGAGAAGGAAATGTTCAAAAAAATCAAGGTCAACGGTAACGAGCCGTTGATTGAGGACATTACCCGTGAATACAACGGCGGTATGTGGACCATTGGGTACACCGGTCAATCACCGGAACGTATGAAGGCTCACATGGCTAATCAGTCGACCTTTGACAAAACTACCCTGCTTGCGCGTGGTGGTCCCGTCAGTGGCGATTATTATGGTCTGCCCTGGCCGTGCTGGGGAACGGCTGCACTCAAGCATCCGGGTACGCCTAACCTTTATGATCCATCCAAGCCGGTGGCTGAAGGCGGCTTGAACTTCCGGGCACGCTTCGGGGTCGAGTACAAAGGCGAAAACCTGTTGGCCGAAGGGTCTTACCCGGTGGGTAACGAACTCAAGGGCGGCCATCCGGAATTCACCATGGCAATGCTCAAGAAGCTTGGTTGGGACAGCGACCTGACTGCGGATGAAAAAGCCGCAATCGCCAAGGTTGCCGGTGATAAGACCAACTGGAAGACCGACCTTTCCGGCGGTATCCAGCGGGTTGCCATCAAACATGGCTGTGCGCCGTTCGGTAATGCCAAGGCCCGCGTTATGGTCTGGACGTTCCCGGATCCGGTTCCGTTGCATCGTGAACCTCTGTACACACCACGTCGTGACCTTCTGCCGAAGTACGCAACATACAAGGATAAGAGGGCATATCGCCTTCCGACCATGTATGCGTCCATTCAGAAGAAGGATTTCTCCAAAGAGTTTCCGACAATCCTTACGTCAGGACGCTTGGTGGAGTATGAAGGCGGCGGTGATGAAAGCCGGTCGAACAAGTGGCTGGCCGAACTGCAGCAGGACATGTTCTGTGAAATTAATGCAGTGGATGCCAACAACGCCGGTATTCGGGATGGGCAGAATATGTGGGTCTATTCACCGGAGGGTGGCAAGGTTCTCGTACAGGCCCTTGTAACCGAGCGAGTCGCAGCCGGTGTGGTCTTCATGCCGTTCCACTTCGGTGGTCACTGGCAGGGTAAGAGCTTGCGGGACAAATATCCGGAAGGTGCAGATCCATATGTGTTGGGCGAAGCGTCCAATATGTGCGGGACCTACGGGTATGACTCCGTCACGCAGATGCAGGAGACGAAAGTCACCCTGTGTCGTGTTGAACCAGCGTAAGGTAGGGAGGTAATATCATGGCACGAATGAAATTCTTGTGTGATGCCGAGCGCTGCATTGAATGCAACGCCTGTGTCACCGCGTGCAAAAACGAAAACGAGGTGCCTTGGGGCATCAACCGGCGTCGGGTCGTCACCATTAATGACGGTAAACCCGGCGAGCGGTCCATATCGGTCGCCTGTATGCACTGCTCTGATGCGCCGTGTATCGCAGTTTGTCCGGTAGACTGCATTTATGGGACGGAGGAAGGCGTAGTTTTGCATTCCAAAGATCTGTGCATTGGATGCGGTTACTGCTTCTACGCCTGCCCATTCGGGGCTCCGCAATACCCGCAGGCGGGTAACTACGGCAGCCGCGGCAAAATGGACAAGTGCACCTTCTGTGCCGGTGGCCCGGAAGACGATAACTCGTCGGCCGAATTCCAGAAATACGGTCGCAACCGTCTCGCGGAAGGCAAATTGCCGATCTGTGCCGAAATGTGCTCAACCAAGGCGCTCCTTGGTGGCGACGGCAACATGGTCAGTAATATCTACCGTGAGCGTGTTGTCAGCCGGGGCTTTGGTTCCGGTGCATGGGGGTGGGGTACAGCGTATCAGTTGAAAGCTGGTACCTGATCCACTACTTAGGTAACGAAGGGGCGGCGGTGCATTAACGTGCACCGCCAATCCTCGTTAACGATTCATATAATAAAATTTAAATTTTTAGAGATTTAATGTGATGAATGTCCGCAAAATTTCAAAACTGACGGGGCTGGCTATTTTAGGCGTGTTGGTGCTGGCGGGCTGCCGGGCAGAAGAGCAGGGGCGACTGATTAACTATGAACCCGGTGTCTATAAAGGCAAACCGGATACGGAATTGACCGAAGTGCAGCGCCGGATTTTACGTCAACGCAGTCTCTATCAGGGGGCAGGTGTCGCCTCAGGTGGGGGAGCGGTACCCACAAAGTCACGTGATGTTCGTCAGCCTTCTGGATCGGCTATTGATCAGAAGAAGCTTAGAAACCGGACTAAAATGCAGGGTGGGTCATCTGTCCGGTTGTAAGTTGGTGTTTAAGTGCTGTTACAAAAGTAAGGGATGAGACGGATGACTTGTTTAAGACTCCGGAAAGTACTCGGCATCGCGAGTGTTTTCAGCATGGTTGTGTTTGCCGCCTTGGTCGGCCTGACGGGATCAACTGACCTGAGCATTTCGTCAGCTCATGCTCAAAGCGCCGGGAACGTTCCAGGCGGGACATTGGGAAATGTTGGAGACCCTGAGTTGTGGCGGTTTGCGCGGCGCGGTGGTTGCGGAACCGTCTCGATCCCCGACAAAAGTGCGGGCTGCCTGGTTCAGTCAGATGGTGATGTTCTGAGAGCCCTGAAGAACGGAATTATGTCACAGTTCGGTGGCTGGCTGATGCTGGCGATGGTTGTCGTGCTCGGTTTGTTTTTTGCTTTCCGCGGCAGGATCATGATCGATGGCGGTCCGGCCGGCGAAACTATTGAACGCTTTAACAGTCTCGAACGTTTTGCCCACTGGTTGAGTGCGACATCCTTCATCGTATTGGCTTTGACCGGGCTGAATGTCCTCTACGGCCGTTATATCTTGATGCCGATCCTGGGGCAGGAGGTTTTTGCCAACCTCACTTATTATGGTAAATTGTCGCACAACTATATCGCCTTTGCCTTCATTTTGGGTGTGGCGTTGATGTTTGTGCTTTGGGTACGTGACAATATTCCGAACAAGCATGATCTAACGTGGCTTGCCGCGGCTGGAGGACTATTCACAAAAGGGGTCCACCCGCCATCAAAGCGCTTTAACGCCGGTCAGAAATTTATTTTCTGGTATGTGGTGATCGCCGGTTTATGGATGACCGTCTCCGGTTTGGCCCTTCTTTTCCCGTTGGAACTGGAAAGCCTTTCCGGCATCATTTCCCTGTTCAATTTTTATGGTCTGGGTCAAGGCGGTGAGCTGACACAACTTCAGCAGACGCAAGTCGCTCTGTTGTCTCACGGCCTGTCCGGTCTGTTTTTCATTGCCGTGATTATCGGGCATATCTATATCGGTTCAGTCGGTATGGAAGGGGCGATTGACGCTGTTGGGTCCGGGCAGGTTGACCGGAAATGGGCACAGGACCACCATGATCTCTGGGTCGCCGAAGTGGATGAAAAGCAGGCGGGCGCGGACAAAATCCAGCCGGCGGAGTGAGGCCCGAGCGGAATGGGCGTTGGGCTATTTTAATGAAAAAGGTGCAAAATGGGTGAGAGTTGGAAATCATTCTGGTATGGCGCGATCGCAGCAATTTTGATCGCCAGTGCAGCGGGAACGATCTTGACCAATACTGGGACTTCAATCAGCGAGAAATATTCAACATCCAGTACGCGGCTCTAAGCAGGTTACTCTAAAGGTGGTGTGAATCCGAACCGTTCGGAAATCACCTCGCGCGGGATGACAGTAGTTTCGACTGTCGTCGGTGCTCACTGGAGTTGACCGGGGCCGTGACGCTTGCAGCGTCGGGGTGTTGGAGAACCTTCTATCTCGGAAAATAAGAATAGTTAGCAGCCCCCTGGGAATTCTCAGGGGGCTGCACTCATTCACGCAGGAGATCTACTCGAAGATCGGCTGCATGCCGACTACTGGTTATTCGGCGGCGTCCTTCGTTGTCGCAACGGGTTTCACCCTGACGGCGCAGAATTTGAATTCAGGAATTTTCCCGAACGGGTCCAGTTGTGGATTGGTCAGGAGATTGGCTGCCGCTTCATGATAGCAGAACGGAATAAACACCATTCCGTCCGGAACATCACGGTCAACACGAACTTTGAGTTCCACCAACCCGCGACGGCTTTCGACGTGAATGGCATCTCCGGCGCTTACACCGAGTTCATCCATCTGATAAGGGTTCAGGTGAGCGACGGGTTCCGGCTCAATTGAATTCAATGTCGTCGCCCGGCGGGTCATGGCCCCCGTGTGCCAGTGTTCCAGCACCCGGCCGGTGGTCAGGACGATGGGATACTCATCATCGGGAAGTTCGGCCGGTGGAATTAGCGTTGTCGGAACCAGTTTGGCACGACCGTTTGCGGTTGGGAAACCATCGGTGAAGATTACATCGTGACCGGGTTGGTCTTCTGAATCACACGGGTAAGTGACGACATCTTCACGTTCCAGCCGCTCCCAGGTGATGCCGTTCAGAGATTTCATGGTCAGATGCATTTCTCTAAACACATCTTTCGGGTGCGTATAAGTCCAGTTTTGCCCGATCCGATTGGCAAGCTCCTGAATGATCCACCAATCCTGTCGGACTTCCCCTGGTGTCGGAACGACTTCTCGGGCGAGCTGGACCTGCCGGTTGGTATTGGTGAAGGTCCCTGTCTTTTCGGCGAATGCAGAGGCGGGAAGGACAACATCAGCCAGCATGGCTGTTTCAGTCAGGAAGATATCCTGCACCACCAGATGCTCCAGTTTCGCTAGGGCATGGCGTACGTGTCCCGCATCCGGATCAGACATTGCCGGGTTCTCACCCATGACGTAGATGCCCTTGATCTCATCAGCGTGAACCGCGTCCATAATTTCAACCACGGTCAATCCGCGTTCACGATCCAGTTCCCGTCCCCACTGGTCTTCATAGGTTTCACGGATTTCATCTCCGGTAACCAATTTGTAGTCGGGGTAAAACATCGGGATGAGGCCAGCATCGGAAGCGCCCTGAACGTTGTTCTGGCCGCGCAGGGGATGCAGACCCGTTCCAGGGCGACCAATTTGGCCGGTGATCATGCTAAGTGCGATCAGGCACCGGGCGTTGTCGGTCCCGTGAACATGCTGGGAAATACCCATGCCCCAGAAAATGATGGAACGTTCGGCTGTTGCATATTTACGGGCGACAGCGCGAATGGTCTCGGCGTCGATTCCACAGACGGCAGCCATCTTTTCGGGCGAGAAATCTTTGACCCCTTCTTTCAGATCATCAAAACCTTCCGTATAACCCTGGACGAACTGTTCATCGATCAAACCTTCTTCAATAATCGTGTGGATCATGGCATTCAGCAGGGCTACATCGTTGCCCGGTTTGAACTGAAGCATGTGCGTCGCATGTCGGGTTAGGCCCTGGCCCCTAGGGTCCATGACAATCAAGGTGGCGCCACGTTTTACAGCATTTTTCAGGAAACTCGCAGCGACCGGATGGTTTTGATTGGGGCGTGCACCAATAACAATGATGCAATCCGATTCTTTTGCTGCGGTGAACGGTGCTGATACAGCGCCGGAATTTACGCCCTCCATCAGGGCCGCAACGGACGAGGCGTGACACAGACGTGTGCAATGATCGACATTGTTGGTGCCGAAGCCCTGACGGACCAGTTTTTGGACCATGTAGGCTTCTTCATTAGAACCTTTGGCCGATCCGAATCCAGCTAAGGCCTGTGATCCATCACGGTCCCGGATGGTTTTCAGACCGCCCGCGGCTTTGTCCAGAGCCTCTTCCCAGGTGGCTTCGCGAAAATGCGTGTAGGGATTGCCCGGGTCCAGCGACTCGTCGCCATTTTTCGGAGCATCGTCTTTACGAATTAATGGTTTAGTGAGGCGATGAGGATGGTTGATATAGTCAAACCCGAAGCGACCTTTGACACATAAGCGGTTTTCATTGGCGGGGCCTTCACGGCCTTCGATATACTGGATTTTTTCGTCTTTGACATGGAAGGTCATCTGGCAGCCGACACCGCAGTAGGGGCAAAGACTGTTAACCTGGCTGTCAGATTCTCCGGTATGGACCTGGTTTTCATCGAGAACCGCAGATGGCATGAGTGCACCGGTCGGGCAGGCCTGTACACATTCTCCGCAGGCAACGCAGGTCGACTGGCCCATGGGATCGGCAAAATCGAAGACGATTTCGGAATGTGATCCACGGTGCGCCATGCCGATGACGTCGTTGACCTGAATTTCACGACACGCCCTGACGCAAAGATTGCAGTGGATACAGGCGTCCAGATTGACCGCCATGGCCGTATGGCTGTTGTCTGTTTCAGGGACGTGTATTTCAGCGGGAAAACGACTTTCGTTGAGGCCTGCTTTATCCATCCATTTCCAGAGAACGGAATCAGGATCATGGGCTTTCTGGCGCTCTGGCTGGTCAGTCAGCAACAATTCCAGAACCATATCACGGGCCTTGGTGGCGCGCTCGCTGTCGGTTTTAACGACCATTCCCGTCGTCGGTTCCCGGCGGCATGACGGCGCCAGGACACGTTCGCCTTCGATATCCACCATGCATGCACGGCAATTGGCATCTGCCCGGTATCCCGGTTTGTCGCGGTGACAGAGGTGGGGGATCGTGGTGCCCAGACGTTTGGAAATTTCCCAGATGGTTTCTCCGGGGGCAGCTTCGACTTCCTGACCATCCAGGGTGAATTTGATAGGCGCACTCATGACAGGTCATCTCCAAAAAAACGGATGGCACTTAAAATAGGATTGGGGGCGGCTTGCCCAAGTCCACAGATCGAGGCGTCGCGCATGGTGTCGCTTAACTCCTTGATCAGGTCTTTGTCCCAGTCGGGGGCATCTATCAGTTTTAGCATTTTCTCACACCCGACCCGGCAAGGCGTACATTGCCCACAACTTTCATCTTCAAAGAAGTGAAGCAGGTTGCGGCAGATATCTCTGATGTTGTCGCTGTCGGAGAAGATGACAACGGCGGATGAGCCAATAAAACAACCGAGCTCATCAAGGCTGCCAAAATCCAAAGGGACGTCGCCCTTGTCTGCAGGCAAAACGCCTCCAGACGCGCCGCCAGGTAGATAGGCCGCAAACGTATGCCCGTCTTCCATGCCGTCACAGTGTTCTTCAATCAATTGGCGAACGCTGATCCCGGCAGGTGCCAGTTTGACGCCGGGGGTCTTGACCCGACCGGATACGGAATAGAAATGCGGACGTCCCTGATCTTGATACCAGTCCGCACCTTTTTCGACGATATCGCGAATCCAGTATATCGTCTCCACATTGTTGATCAGGGTCGGACGTCCAAATAGTCCCCGTTGGGCGGGGAAGGGTGGGCGATTGCGCGGTAACCCTCGGTTACCTTCAATACTTTCCAGCATGGCCGATTCTTCGCCGCAGATGTAAGCCCCGGCACCGCGGCGCAAATGCAGTTCGATGCCGCCAGTCAGGCCTTCCTGTTCAAGACGGGCGATTTCGGCGAGCAGAATTTCTCGAGACTGCGGATACTCATCACGCAAATAAATATAAGCTGCGTCCGCCTCAATCGCCCAACTTGCCAACAATATTCCTTCAAGCAGGCGGTGAGGATCGCTATCTATAATGTAACGATCCTTGAAGGTGCCTGGTTCTCCCTCGTCAGCATTTATCGCCAACAAGCGCGGTTTTGGTGTGTTGTCCAGGAACCCCCACTTCGTACCAGTAGGAAATCCGGCTCCGCCCAGCCCACGCAGCCCCGAACCGCTGACAAGGGCTGTGACGTCGGCACGCTCACGTCGCCCGTCCAGACATTCTTTCAATACCTTGTACCCGCCATCATCAACATAAGCGTCGAAGTCTGTGTAAGATGGGATTTCTGGGAGTATATCGCCCGAATCGGCGGCGTTGGTGGTGCTTTCGACAGTTGCATGGTGGATCTGGCGTTGTCCGACAACGGCCACAGGTGCGCGGTCACAGGCGCCGACGCAGGGTGCCGGAATAACGCGGACATCTGCTCCGGTCGATTTGCCTAGTTCCGCGATCAAGTTCTGTGCGCCTTTCATCTCGCAGGCGATACCGTCGCAAACACGGATGGTTAACTGGGGTGGTGCGGTCTCGCCTTCCTTGACCACATCAAAATGGTGATAAAAGGTCGCCACTTCATAAATCTCGGCCATGGATATCTTCATCTCTCTGGCCAATGCCGCCAAGTGGGCTGCCGACAGGTGTTTGTAGGTATCCTGTATGAGGTGCAGGTGTTCTATCAACAGGTCCCGCCGACGAGAACGATCACCAAGCAGGGTGCTGATTTCTTGCATCGCCTGGTCGTCAACCTGACGCCCCTTTGGGTGATAGGGGGAGCGCCGGGTGGGGTGTTTTTTTGTCGCAACGGACATTCAATAGTCTCCACTTTTAACAGGCTGTTTCAGCCGGGATGTGATAACCTGATATAACTGTGTGGCATTATGTATACCACGGTGCATTTCCAATACAAACAATCGAATATGCCGAACCCACAAATTTCCGTTATCTTTATTACGCCCGCTACTAGCTCTTCAACGTCACTTGCAAAAATTCAATTATTATGGGGGCATGCTTTGGCCAATTCTCTCTTGCTCGTTGGAAGGGGCCGGTGAATATTGTGTAGTGAATATTGTGTATTGAAAATTTGCGACCTGAACAGGAAAAAGTTGAAAACAGCATGCAGTTAGATGTGAAAGTCGCCCAACTTTTGTGTTCGCGTTTGTGTCACGACCTAGTGGGATCGGCCAGCGCCATCAATGCTGGTCTTGAAATGATTCACGATGATCCCGCCGATTCGGAGGGGCCATTGGACTTGATGGGGAACAGCGCAGCGCAGATGACCCGCCGTTTAGCGTTTTTCCGGGCCGCATTTGGTTTGGCAGAAGGGGCCAGGGGCGCTGCCAGCGTTGGTGAAATCCGCGCGCTCGCAGCCGATATGTTGCAGGGCGGAAAAGTTGTGCTGAATTGGGGGGACGTCGAGGCTGACGGTGCGTCGAGACTTTTGCCCGCTGAGATTGGTAAAGTTTGCTTGAATTTGATTCTTGCGGCTAGTGAATGTCTGCCCCGGGGGGGAGGTATTGATGTTCATCTGACGGATATCCCTGAAGGAACGGGGATTGCCATGGCTACACATGGGCAAAACGCACGGATATCAGAAGATATGGCGGCGGCGTTGGTGCCCGATGTTGGACTTGATCAATTAAATGCCCACAATGTGCATGTCTATTTAGCGCAAATTCTGGCACGAAAGGCAGGCGGGGAAATCGAATATCAAACCGACCCGTCCGGAAACTCACTTCAAATCGCGGTCCTGTTCCCACGTCGTTGATTTGGCAGATTCCGCGGCTGTGACGGTCCAGATATAAAGCGAAACATTTTGAAATATATTATTCTGTATACGTCCGTTAACATGGGGGTCGTTGTCATTTGCCCTAAATCGGGTAGCATCTGGAAACGAGCGAGTTTGAGTGCTAATTTTTATAGCTTAAACCTTGGGATTTAACCATTTTAGCTCAAGTGAAGTTTAACTTAGTGGGCCCGGTCAAGCCACAACGCCCGACGGGGCGAAGCGAAGAGGAGAGGTTGTCATGGATGATCTATTAAGCGAATTTCTGACAGAAACATCAGAAAACCTTGCCGTTATTGATGTTGAATTGGTGAAATTTGAGCAGGATCCTCAGGATGACAAAATCCTTGGGAACATTTTCCGTCTGGTTCACACCATCAAGGGGACGTGCGGATTTTTGGGACTGCCCAGATTGGAATCCGTCGCGCATGCCGGAGAAAACATCCTGGGCAAGTTTCGTGACGGCGAACTGCCGGTCACTCCGGAAGCTGTGACACTCATTCTCAAATGCATTGATACGATCCGCGATCTTCTTGGCGAACTGGAAGAGACAGGACAAGAGCCGGAAGGGGATGATTCGGAAACCATTGCTGAACTGAATGCAATGGCGAACGGTGAAACACCAGCACCAGCCGCCGAACCAGCACCAGCGGTCGAAAGTTCGGCGGGAGCGGCTCCTTCTGCGAACGAATTTGGAGCACCAGTGGCTCAGGAACTTCTGGATGAAGTCAACGCAGCTGCATCAGCAGGCGTTGTGGCAGCATCGGACGAACAGATGGCCGATGAAGGAAGTGAAGACGTGGCACCTCCGTCTTCTAACGATTTTGGCGCACCTGTTGCACAAGAACTCCTCGATGAGGTTGCGCAGGCGGAAGCCGCAGGCATTGGAGCTGCAAGTGACGCCAACATGCGCGCGGAAATGTCGGAAGAGCGTGAGAGTGGCGGCGCGGGACAAGTGGAAATCCCTAAAGCAGTTCAAGCGGCTATGGATTCTAAGGTTCCTGCCAAGGCCAAGAAAACGGAACCCGAAAAGAAAGCGGCCAAAGAATCTGCGGTCGCCCAGTCAAGTATCCGGGTTAACGTTGATGTGCTTGAAGATCTGATGACTCTCGTTAGTGAATTGGTTCTTACGCGCAATCAGCTCCTGCAAATGGTCCGCGGTATGGATGACAGTGAGTTTACCGTTCCACTTCAGCGGTTGAGCCATATAACGTCTGACCTCCAGGAAGGCGTTATGAAAACCCGCATGCAGCCCATCGGCAACGCTTGGGCGAAACTTCCTAGGATTGTTCGCGACTTGTCGGTTGAATCGGGCAAAAAAATTGATCTGATCATGCAAGGTGCTGAGACGGAACTTGATCGTCAGGTTCTGGAGCTGATCAAGGATCCGCTGACCCATATGGTCAGGAACTCAGCCGATCACGGCCTGGAAAGTCCGGAAGAACGCTTGGAAGTGGGCAAACCGGAAAAAGGTTCAATTGTCCTGAAAGCTTACCATGAAGGCGGGCATATTATCATCGCAATTGTCGACGATGGTAAAGGCTTGAACATGGACCGTATTCGCCAGAAATGTATCGACAATGGCATCGTTTCGGAATCTGAACTGGAAGACCTGAGCGACCTGCAAATTCAGCAATTCATTTTCGCTGCGGGCTTTTCAACGGCCGAGAAGGTTACCAGTGTTTCGGGGCGTGGCGTCGGGATGGATGTCGTGCGCACCAACATCGAGAAAATTGGTGGTACGGTTGAGCTGAAATCCATTGAAGGTAAAGGCACGACATTTACCATCAAGATTCCACTTACCTTGGCGATTGTGTCAGCATTGATCGTTGCCTGCAGTACCGAGCGCTTCGCTATTCCACAAATCAGTGTTCTCGAACTCGTTCGGGCGTCAACTGAATCAGAAAATGCCATTGAGCGGATTAATGATTCACCGGTCCTGCGTTTACGTAATCGTCTACTGCCCTTGATTTCACTTCGCGATCTCCTGAAACTTAATGAAGACCAACCCCTTGAGCAAATCAGCGACAACGTTGAGGAGGAAGACGGCGGCGAACAGCCTGAGGCATCGGCCGACGCCGATGCTGTGGATGACCATAACGAAGATGAATTGTTCATCGTCGTCACTCAAGTAGGTAACAACACCTTCGGAATAATCGTAGACCGAGTATTTGATACAGAGGAAATTGTTGTCAAACCGGTGTCGCCGATTTTACGCGATATCCCGTTCTATTCCGGAAATACCATTCTTGGGGATGGCAGCGTCATCATGATTCTTGACCCGAACGGTATCGCCACAGCAGCCGGTCAAATGGATTCAGTGGACGGCGCTGACGGCGCTGGCGATGATAACATGTTCAATGAAAACGATCAGAAAACATCGTTACTGGTTTTCCGTGCCGGTGGAGATGAACTGAAAGCCGTTCCACTGGCCTTGATCGCGCGTCTTGAAGAGATTGACATGTCGATGTCGGAAACTTCACACGGGACGGTTATGGTCCAGTACCGTGGTCAGTTGGTGCCGTTAATCCCCTTCAATGACCAACATCAATGGAAAGAGAATGGGCGCCAACCAATTTTGGTCTTTACCGACCAGGAACGCTCCATGGGGCTGGTCGTTGACGAAATCGTTGATATCGTTGAAGAGGAACTCAAGATCGAACTGGCGGCGGATGTTCAGGGCCTGATCGGTAGCGCCATTGTTGATGGTAAAGCGACGGACATCATTGATGCCGGGTATTATCTGACGCAGGCGTTCTCCGATTGGTTTGGAAGCGCTGAAAAACTTGGAGATTCCAGTGCTTCTTTGACCCGACGCGCGTTGTTGGTTGATGATAGTCCGTTCTTCCGTAACTTGCTGTCGCCGTTGTTGTCGGTCGCCGGATGGCATGTCACGACAGCGGAGTCGGCGGATATAGCCCTTCAAATGCGCGACAACGGATATAAGTTCGATGTCATCATCACTGATATCGAAATGCCAGGCATGAATGGCTTTGAATTTGCGATTGATGTCCGTGCCGACCCACGCTGGATGAAAATACCAATGGTCGCCCTGTCCGGGAATGCTTCTGAAAGTGATTTCCAGAAAGGTAGGGAGGCCGGGTTCAACGATTATGTTGCAAAATTTGATCGTGAAGCCTTGGTTGAGAGCCTGGCGCAGACGGTTGATTTAGCGATAAGATCGGCCGAATAAATACGCGATATCTCGATTGGAAGCAGGAATCGGAGAGGAAATGATTCATGTCAAGTCCACGACACTCATTTCGCATAGACTTTCTAACCTGTGTTGCGTCAAGAGAAGGTCCGCTGCATAATCGGGATTAGGACGTCACTTATCATTGGTAATCCGGTGGTCATGAGGATGCCGGAGGGTTTTAATTTTTGAGAAAGAACTGATCCGCAATGAAGACTTGTCTAATTGTTGACGATTCTAAGGTTATCCGAATGGTAGCCCGGAAAATTATGCAGGAACTGGGGTTTGAAACCGAAGAAGCTGCGGACGGACAGGAAGCCCTTGATGCTTGCAAGCAGAAGCTTCCGGACGCGGTTTTGCTGGATTGGAATATGCCTGTTATGGATGGTTTGGAGTTTTTAGTCGAAATGAGAAAACTTCCGGGTGGAGACGGGCCCGTTGTGGTTTTCTGTACGACGGAAAACGATATTGAGCATATACAGAAAGCCATCGAAGCGGGGGCGAACGAGTACATTATGAAACCGTTCGACAGCGAGATCATACAGGCTAAATTTTCGCAGGTCGGCCTCCTGTAAAGGGCTGATTCAAATGGTTTCATGAGCGGGTTCTTCCCCAAATATTAGAGAATTATTGCATCCATGTCTGACCCGGTTATCAAAGTATTGGTCGTTGACGATTCTGCGGTTATCCGCGGGATGGTGAAGCGTATGGTTGAAGGCGAAAACGACATCGATGTCGTTTCATCGGCATCCAATGGCGAACAAGCTATTAGTAAACTTAAAGAAACGCCCGTTGACGTTATCGTTCTCGATATCGAGATGCCGGTAATGGACGGCTTGACGGCACTTCCCAAGCTTTTGGAAGTTGATCCGGGCGCTAGAATCCTGATGTCTTCTACCCTGACACTGGCGAATGCAGAAGTCAGCATCCGGGCGCTGGAACTGGGAGCTACTGACTACATCCCCAAGCCGACCTCAGTTGGCGCTATGGGCACTGCCAGTGATTTTAAATCGGAGTTGATCAACAAAATCCGTATCATCGGCAGGGCACGCCTCACACGGCGCAATCTGCGGGCGCAACCGCAACCGGTCGCCGGTAGGAGCGCCCCTCCCTCCGCAGCCGCAAGTCCGCGAAAATCGTTGTTATCTGTTGATTTTACACTTCGCCCGGCGACATCAAAAATTCGCCCGGAAATTATCGCAATTGGGAGTTCGACTGGTGGCCCCAAAGCATTGTTTGACGTCCTAAAGAATATACGATCTGACGTTACTGTGCCGATCATTGTTACTCAGCATATGCCGCCCAATTTTACGGCAATCCTGGCCAGACATATTCAGGAAGCGTGCGGACGTCCATGCACCGAAGGCAAAGACGGTGAAAGTTTGATGCCCGGGCGTATTTATGTGGCACCTGGTGGCTATCATATGACCGTTGATGGCAATGGCACCCAGAAGGTCTTGAGAATTAATGAAGACCCTCCCGAAAATTTCTGCCGTCCGGCGGTCGATCCGATGTTTCGTAGCGTTGCCAATATTTTTGGGAACCGAGCACTTGCTGTCATCTTGACCGGTATGGGGAATGACGGCGCAAAAGGCGGGAAAGTCATTGTTGATGCGGGTGGGACCGTCATCGCACAAGATGAAAATACAAGCGTTGTCTGGGGAATGCCCGGCGCGGCAGCTGCAGCGGGGATATGTTCTGCTGTCCTTCCTCTTGATCAAATTCCAACTTATATCAGCGACTTTTTACTTAAGGGCGCAGCATGACACCTGATGATTTTAACCTGATAAGAGGGATCCTGAAAAAGCGTTCAGGCTTGGTCCTCGGAGATGACAAGGCTTATCTGCTTGAAAGCCGGTTAATGCCTGTCGCCCGCAAACATGGCATGAAAACTCTGGATGAAGTGATTGCCAAGGTGAGAACGTTACCTACGGAACCATTGTTGGTCGATATCACCGAAGCAATGACAACAAACGAGTCATTTTTCTTCCGTGATACAAGGCCATTTGACTTGTTCCGTGATGAAGTTCTTCCCCGTATAATGGAGGCCCGGAAGGGGCAGCGCTCTTTTCGTATCTGGTGTGCCGCAGCATCCAGCGGCCAGGAGCCCTACTCGCTGGCTATTCTGCTCAAGGAGGCCGAACGCAAGCTTGCAGGCTGGCGAACGGAGATTATTGGTACGGATATTTCGAAAGAGATTTTGGACCGGGCGAGAGAAGGTAAATACACGCAATTTGAAGTCCAACGTGGTCTTCCAATTCAGCTATTAGTCAAGTATTTCGACAAGCAGGGCGAACACTGGAGTGTTAAACCTGAAATTCGCAGCAAGGTAACGTTCAAGGAATTCAATCTGCTCGATAGTATGCTGGCGTTTGGCAAGTTTGATATCGTCTTTTGTCGTAATGTGTTGATTTATTTTGACCAACCGACCAAGAAAGTAATTCTCGAGAACATGGCTAAATTAATGCCAGCTGACGGTGCCTTGTTCTTGGGGGGCGCTGAAACGGTCCTTGGAATCACCGATAAGTTCGAGCCTGTACCTGGTCAGCGCGGGATCTATAAACTTACGGGAAAATAATTTTTTTGAAGGGGCCGCCTGAGCTATCCGGTCAGGCAACCTCTTCTTCCGATTCAGGATCACGCAAGACGTACCCACGACCCCAGACCGTTTCGATGTAATTGGCACCACTGGTCGCTGTTGACAGCTTTTTCCTGAGCTTACAGATAAATACATCGATAATTTTCAGTTCCGGCTCGTCCATTCCTCCGTAGAGATGATTGAGGAACATTTCCTTGGTCAAGGTCGTACCTTTGCGCAATGAGAGCAATTCAAGGATGCCGTATTCTTTACCGGTCAGATGGATGGATTGGCTGTCGACCTCAACCGACCGAGTATCGAGATTGACGCTTAGCCTGCCGGTTTCAATGATTGACTGAGAATGCCCCTGCGAACGCCTGACGATCGCCTGAATGCGGGCGATCAATTCGCTTTTGTTGAACGGTTTCGTCAAGTAGTCATCGGCACCTGACCCCAGGCCCTTAACCTTATTTTCGGACTCTGTTAATCCCGAGAGGATCAGCACCGGAGTTTTGACCCGAGCATCGCGTAATCTGCGCAGCACTTCCATGCCGTCGATATCGGGAAGCATGAGATCAAGGACAATTATGTCATAATCGTAAAGTTTCCCGATCTCCAAACCATCTTCACCAAGGTCTGTTGAGTCAACAACCATGCCTGCCGAGCCGAGCATCATTTCAATGCTTTGCTGTGTAGTGGGGTCATCTTCTACCAATAACACGCGCATCGTGGTCTCCGGACACCGTTAAGGAATTTGTTAACCATATTCTGAGGAACTGATTCGCGCAAGGTCTCACATGCTATGGTGGGCAGGAACTAGGCGTCGGGAATGATTTTACCAATCCTTAAACAGTGTCTTCACATACTGTAAAAGAGAGGTATTCTTGCTACCCATCATCAACTGAATCATTGGAGTTCCGCCTTGCGTGACTTCGGCGCAAATATAGCAAATGAAATCAATCACTTATCACCATACCGTCTGTATGGTCAGGTAAATAATATTGTCGGTTTGTTGATTGAGATTGGCGGCGTGCAAGGCAATCTTTCAATCGGTGACCATTGTATTGTTACAGCGCGCAACAATCGCGAAGTGACCTGTGAAGTGATTGGTTTCTCAAAAGGCAATGCTTTGGTCATGCCTTTTGGCTCTTTAGATGGAATCGGCATGGGCTGCCAAGCCCAGGTCAGTGCAACCCAACCGGCCATCTATCCTACGGAGGAATGGCTGGGAAGAGTGATCAACGCCTTTGGCGAGCCCATCGATGATAAAGGCCCACTGCCCATGGGGGAAGTGAGTTATCCCATTCGAAACGCGCCGCCACCATCACATACCCGCCAGCGGGTTGGGTCAAAAATTGATTTGGGCGTTCGGGCCATGAATGCATTTATGACCTGTTGCAAGGGCCAACGGATGGGTATTTTTGCGGGGTCCGGAATTGGTAAATCAACGTTGCTTTCGATGATGGCCCGTCATTCCGATGTGGAAGTCGGGGTGATTGGTCTGGTTGGCGAACGAGGGCGAGAAGCTCGGGAGTTTATCGAAGATCACCTTGGACAGGAAGGGCTGGCGAAAAGTGTGGTTATTGTTGCGACGTCAGACGAGTCCCCACTGGTCCGCCGTCAGGCCGCATACCTGACCATGGCTGTTGCCGAATTTTTCCGCGATCGCCCGAAAGAAGTCTTGTGTTTGATGGACAGTGTCACCCGGTTTGCCATGGCCCAACGTGAAATCGCTCTGTCGGCTGGAGAACCCCCTACCAGCAAAGGCTACACTCCTTCCGTATTCGCCGAACTGCCGCGCCTGCTGGAACGGGCTGGGCCGGGTGCAGAAGGCCAAGGATCAATCACCGGGCTGTTCACGGTCCTGGTTGAAGGTGATGATCACAACGAGCCGGTCTCCGATGCTGTCAGAGGAATTCTTGACGGGCATATTGTTCTCGACCGTGCCGTCGCCGAACGAGGGCGCTACCCTGCTATCAATGTTCTCAGGAGCGTGTCGAGGACGATGCCAGGATGCAATACACAGGTTCAAAATGCCATTGTCTCACGCGCCAGGCAATTGATGGCGGTTTATGAAGATATGGCCGAACTTATTCGCTTGGGCGCTTATCGCCGAGGATCCGACCCGCAGACCGACGAGGCCATCCAATACCATGATCCTCTTGAGAGTTTTCTTAAACAGGAGATCGGCGAGGCCACCGACCTCAGTGGATGTTATCAGAGGCTTGGGGAAATTCTCCAAATGCCTCATGAAGAGACTCCGACACAACCCTAGAACCTGCCAGAATTTGTCCGGCAGGGCAGTGAACATCTGGTAGAAATGGTAATCCGATAGTCGATGGCAAAAGGTCTTAAATCACTTGTTCGTCTCAGCGAATGGAATGTAGATGAAAAACGGCGCGAACTGGCAACTGTCCTTGACGAAATGGCGGCCGCAGAACAGGCGAGGGTTGACCTTGAAACAGAGGTGCTGAGAGAGCAGGCTTCAGCGCAAGATTCCCCACATGAAGCGGGGCTATATTATGGAAATTATGCAGATAACGTCATTAACCGGCGCGAACAGATTCGTCAGCAGATTGTGAGTATTGAAACCCGGGTCGTTGAGGCTCGTGAAGCCTTGAACGAAGCTTACCGGGAACAGAAAAAATATGAAACAGTGGAAAAAAACCGCGTCGAACACGAAGCCAAGGAACTGGCGCAAAAAGAACAACAAATCCTTGATGAATTGGGGTTGCAGAACCATTCCCAGAAACGGCTAAACAGTGATTAAATTAATGGCAAATGTGACAGTAACTCTTCATTGTCCCAGTTCGGCTGGTAGTCTTCCAGTGTAATTGCTTGGCGTTGAAGGTGAGAGAGGCCTTGTGGCTGGTGTTTGACGATGACTTGAACCCAACGGGCGACAAGTTCATTCCTGATATCATCTAGAAGGGTTACTGCCATTTCTTCCAGTGATCCCCAACTTCCCTGTTCGATGGTTTCGAGGTATGCCTCATAGCTTGCAGCCTCCAGGATCGAACGATCCGGCACATAGCGCAAAATTACGTCGGCGGGATGTTCAAACGCAGGTGCGCCAATTCGCCCTTCAAACCCAGTGACATAATCAAGATTTAAATTGGGGTTGGGAGATACATTCAGCAGGGTCCGGCGGGTAGCTAAATCCATGGGTGCCTCTTATACGATCAAACCAAGGCCGTCATCATTTACGACCTCGCTAGATATATCGATGAAATCCGGCGGAGCAGCTCGAAAAATCAAACCGCCGCTGGTGCCGGTGATTTCATTGGCGTTGATGAAGATAGTACGGATATCGTTCTGAACTTTAGGTGTCAAATGATCCTCTGATCGAAAAATTAGATCGAAGCTCTTTTTCTCCTGAATAATCAGCCCATCCATCTGGATACGCCCAATCTGACTCAGATCGACATCAATTACAAAACGGGTCTCTGGGCTATCATCCGCATCACTGTCACGCCGTCTGCGACGCATGAAAAGTTGAATCTGTTCGATTGCTTGCCCGTTTAACATAGGGACCGGGATGGAACGCCAATCGCCGCCAGAGTTGTCATCCGACAGTCGGGCTACCTGATTGAAATCATCACTCAGACGCGACGCCAGACCGGGGCGCAACCGTTCCAGCGCCCGAGTCGGTGCGTCTCCAAACCAGTTGCGAATTTCTGATCCTCGTAAAGCTGCAATAAAAAGCAGAATATTTGCGGTGAGAGCGGAATCCGGACGCGGTAAAGCGGCGTTCATGACTTGTTGCGCAATCGCCGGATTGGACTCACTGAGCAGTCTCAGGGCGTCATTGAGGTGCGGCCACTCTCGTGTTTCCATAATGATTGAGCCTGTCCGACCAATTACCGCGTGTTGAGCCGATCCGGAAGATTCGGGCAGTGCTGACAGTATCTGGAACGCAATCGTAGTGCCTATGGGCACGGGGGTAGGGGTCGCGATGGTGATCGGGCCCGCGTGGGTCTGGACAATCGGGTGGTGCGTATTGTTCTGTCCAACGACGACACCAGTTATGGATTGCCCGGGCAAAAATGATGTCGTGCTTGAATTTGGTAGACCGCCTCCCGTGCCCAGCCGGTTGACTGGGATAATGCTTGTAATACGTACACCAAAGCGGGTGCCTGCCGGAATTTCTGGTATCTGCTGAGAAGGAGCAGAGCTTCCGGGCCGAGGTGAAGCGGCAGAGCCCAAAATTGCCTTTGCTGCATTCAAGACAGCCGTGGTAGGTCCCTGACTTGTTGTTGGTCCTGCGGAATTCACCGTTGAAGTCAGGGGCGCAGATGGGCCTGCAGTTGCTGAAGGGGTAACGCGGCCCAGTGATCCAACAGGCCCTGGAGCCCCTGGAACAACGGCACGTAACAGCGTTGCTGTCGTTTGTGTCCCAGCCAGTAATTTGATCGGCGCGGCATCGCCAGTCGGTGACGTGACAGTGTTGCCTAAGGTTGGAGTTGGCCCTTGTAATCCCTGGCCGGAAGGTCGTAGAAATCCCGTGGGTGATTTTCCACCGATGGCTGTGATCAAGAATTGAAGCTGACTGCCTTTGCCAATTAACTGTAATTGGATGGCGGTGTCTTTTGGCAGAGAGAAACCGGTCTGGAGTTGTAAATTGCCATGTGCCGTTTCTACATTTACAGCCCCTTTTCCAACGAGAGACAGAACGAGGGCATCAAGCTTCGTGCCAATGTTGAGTTGTGTCAGTTCAGGCGGCGGTGCATTGAGTATCGCTGTCGGCAATCCCTGAACCTGCGGAGGAGGGGGTGATGATACCGGTGGCGTTACGCTCGACATTTTACTCCCTAAGATGATTTATGTTTTAAGCAAATTATCTGCGATGCGTTCGACGTCCTGGGCCGCTTCACAATTAGGGAACCGGGTCAGCAACGGCGTCTGGGCACGAATGGCTTCGCGGACTTTGTTGTCGCGGCGAATAACCCCCAGCAACGGCGGCGAGAATTTCAGAAACCCCTGACATGCCTTGTGTAGGGTGTTATATGTGCGTTCGCCTTCACGGGTCGAATTGACAATATTGGTGACGACCTTGATATCGATATCCGGGCGTTCACTATGTATAACCTTGATGAACGCATATGCATCCGTAAGCGACGTCGGTTCGTCCGTCAGGACGACGACACACGTGCCTGCATTGTGGGCGAGCTGCCGGACCGTCCGTTCGACGCCAGCTCCAAGGTCCAGCATTACCGTGTCATAATTGGCGGCCAGAAGGGCCAGGTCATCACCCAGCATTTGCAATCGGCTGGAGGCGATGTTGGCAAGTCCTCCGGCACCAGAGCGCCCGGCGATAATATCAAACCCACCCTCTGGGTAATCGATGATCGCCTGATTAAGGGTCAGGCGCCCGGCGATCACACTGCCCAAGTCCTGTTTCGGCATCAAACCTAACTGAATATCCAGATTGGCAAGGCCAAGGTCACCGTCAAACAAAAGGATCCGCTGCCCCTTTTTTGCGAGTGCCTGAGCTAGGGTGACCGAAAACCAGGTCTTACCTACACCACCCTTTCCCGACGCAATGGCAATGGTATTGCGATTTTTAGCCCGTTTCGGAGGTGTCGCGATGGGGGCATCTGTGTTCATGTGTGGGCCTCAGTGTCCGGAGTGTTTGTATCGTCAGTGTGGGGCATGATGAGTCGTGCCAGAGAAACAGGATTGATGATGGTTAGTCGTTCCGCCACACTGGGACTTAAGCTGACTTCTGCAAAGGCCAGTCCAGCGCCATATGCGGCGCCCAAAATTCCCCCTGTGCGGCGGGCAACGTCGAGGCGTGTGATGATGGCGCGTTTGACACCAACGTCGACAAATGGGCGGGCCATTTCAGCTGCTTCCATAGGGTCATATCCCGCAGGCACGACCAAAACTGGTTCTGCATTTCCGGCTTTCACCAGTTCAAACAGAAAATCCATATCTTTGTCAGCATAGGGGTTTACGCCCTGGGTATCGATAAACAATGTCTGAGATCTGTTCTCGTTGGTTGAAAACTCCGACAAGGTCTCCATCGAGTCCAGCGTGTTCAGCTCGGTTTTAAGAATACGAGTGAAAGCAGACAGTTGTTCAATGCCCCCGGCTCGCCGACGATCTGTCGTTGCGACACTGAAATCAAGACCACTAAGTTTTGCCTGGGTGCAAAGCTTGGCGACGGTGATGGTCTTGCCCGCACCTGGGGTGCCAACAAACATTAAGGGGGAATTTTGGGGAAGCGGTGAAAATTCGAAAACCATATCGAGTGCACCAGCCAGCGCCAGCGTCGGGTTTGTGGCTTCGGTGATCTCGGCAAGTTTGATGAGTTTGTCGGCTAGGCGGGGGGGCACACCATGAAACGTAAGTGCTTGGCGAATTGTTTCGTTCTGATCAAGTGCGCCAAGGTCATCTATGTGTTCGACATCATTGGCTTCTTTTGGTGTGATTTCAGGTGAATCGGTGGCGGCCATTACCGTCGCTGATCCACTTTCCATGTCGTCGTTGACGGATACGATAATCGCCTGATCGCCTAGTTCGGCCCTGACCGTATCCATCGCGGCGGCAGTTGTTTTGGCGGTGAAAGGTTTTACACGCATAGTTTTGAACTAGACCTGACCAACGGTCTTAATCTTGGCTTTTGGGTGAATTTCATTCTGCGACATGACGACGGTCATCGGGCGGAAGCGTTCGATGATAGAGCGCACATAGGGGCGAATGCCCGGGCTGGTCAGCAAGACCGGGGTTTCTCCTGCCATGGCCTGACGCTCGAAGGTATTTCGAAGGGCTGTGATAAAATCCTGTAGACGTGTGGGCTGCATGGACAACTGTTTGTCATCTCCCTGTCCGACCAGACTTTCAGCAAACGCCTGCTCCCATTGCGGCGTGAGTGTGACAATGGGGATAAACCCCTGTTCATTGATATTCTGGTCGCTGATCTGACGTGCCAGGCGGGCCCTGACGTGCTCCGTAATCATCATGACATTGCGTGTATTGCCGCAAGCCTCGGATACGCCTTCCAGGATCGTCGGCAGATCTCGGATAGAAATCCGTTCGTTCAGAAGGTTTTGAAGAGTGCGCTGAATGCCGCCCATGGAAATCTGGGCAGGGATCATGTCAGCGATAAGTTTTTGATGCTCTTTATCAAGCTCATCAAGAAGTTTTTGGGTTTCCGCATAGGACAGCAAGTCCGCCATGTTGTCCTTGATCACTTCGGTGATGTGGGTGGTGATCACTGTTGCAGGGTCGACCACGGTGTAGCCGCGGAACAAAGCCTCTTCACGGTTGGCTTCCTCAATCCACATGGCCGGTAGCCCGAAGGTTGGTTCGGTTGTTTTCTCGCCAGGTAGGGTAATGTCTTCACCGCGGGGGTCCATGACCAGCAACATGTTCGGGCGCAGGTCACCGCGCCCGGATTCAATTTCCTTAACGCGCACTATATAATTGTTGGCGGGCAATTGCATATTGTCCTGAATGCGCACGGATGGCATGACAAAGCCAACTTCAGACGCCATTTGTCGACGCAGCGCCTTGATTTGGTCAGTCAACCGTTGGCCGTCCTTGGGGGAGCTGATCAGTGAAAGCAGCCCATATCCCAGTTCAAGGCGCAGGAAATCGATCTTCAAGGCCGTAGAAATAGGTTCTTCTGCTAGAGCCGCCGGGTCAACAGGGGTTTCCTCGGCTTCAATCAGGTCCATTTCTACGCGATGTTTTTCCTTTACGCCGATGAAATACGCTGCCAGCCCGCACGCGATGGACAAAATCATGAACGGCAGCATTGGAATGCCCGGCAATACGGCAAGTCCGACCAACAACACGGAGAGTAGGCCCAATGCCTTTGGCTGCCCCGCCATTTGTTTGAACAGAGCACTTTCCATTTTGCCTGCGACGCCTGCCTTGGTCACCATCAGGCCGGCTGCAGTGGATACGATCAGCGCCGGAATCTGTGAAACCAGTCCGTCACCAACGGTCAGCCGGGTATAGGAATCTGCGGCTTGTCCGAAGGACAGGTCATTTTGTGCGACACCAATGATCATTCCACCGATCACGTTGATGAAGGTAATTAGAATGCCGGCAATGGCGTCGCCACGGACAAATTTGGACGCCCCGTCCATAGCACCAAAAAACGCACTTTCCTCCTCGAGTTCCTTGCGGCGGGTTCGGGCTTCTTCTTCCTCAATCAAGCCAGTCGAAAGATCAGCGTCAATCGCCATCTGTTTGCCAGGCATGGCATCAAGAGAAAACCGCGCGGAGACTTCAGCGATACGACCTGACCCTTTGGTAATTACGATGAAGTTGACCATCACCAGAATGGCAAAAACAATAATGCCGATAACAAAATTGCCACCCATGACGAAACCACCGAAGGCCTGAATGACATCTCCTGCCGCATCTGTCCCAAGATGCCCGTCAGCAAGAATCAGGCGCGTGGAAGCAAGATTGAGTGCCAGCCGGATCATGGTTGCCAGCAGCAGAACCATAGGAAACGCATTGAATTCCAATGGTTTTTCGACAAATAACGCCGTTAGCAAAATCAATACAGAAAAGGTAATTGAAAACGCCAGGCTGATGTCCAAAGCCCATTTGGGCATTGGCAGGATGAGTACGACCAGAATAGTCACGACAGCCAAGGCCATCATGATATCGCCACGCGCCATTGCCGACGAAATCAAGCCTTGGAAATTGAATCCGGACCCACCTTCCGGTTGTTCCAGTGTTTGGGGTGCGCCTTCAGCCATGCCGTCTTTTCATTCCCAGGTCTCCAGGAGACTTTCGTCGGTTAATGCCGACGTTCTGTGTTCACTACTGTTATCAAGGTGTTGGGCGTTCGGCCTCGCCGGGCTGTGGAACTCCAAACCCCTGTTCACCGTATAGTTTTAGTTTGTTTCGGAGTGTACGGATTGAAATTCCGAGAATGTTAGCAGCGTGAGTACGGTTGCCGATACAATGTTGAAGTGTGTCAATTATCAACCCGCGTTCCATATCGGCGACTGTCTGACCGACCATGGACGCGCTGGAATCACCAGCCGAAGAAGCTGTTGTCTCCTGTGAGGAAGCACCTTCACCTCCACTCAACATCACGGCATCCGGACCAATTTCATCTCCGGTGGCTAATAAAACGGCTCGGTGCATTGTGTTCTCCAACTCCCTCACATTGCCGGGCCAGGCATGTTTCATTAATTGAGCGACGGCTTCGGCGCTAATTTTGCGTTCAGCGACGGCGTTTGCTTCGGCATATTTTTTAGCAAAAAATTCAGCAAGAACACCGATGTCCTGTGGGCGCTCCGAGAGTGGAGGTAACCGTAAGTTCATGACATTCAGGCGAAAATAGAGGTCTTCACGGAAGTTTCCGCGTGAAACTTCGTCTTCCATAATCCGGTTGGAGGTGGCCAGAATACGGACATCGACCTTAACCGGTTTGCGCGAGCCCACACGGTCAATTTCGCGTTCTTGTATGGCACGCAGCAATTTTGCCTGTAGCCGGGGGTCCATTTCGCTGATTTCATCAAGCAGAAGGGTGCCGCCGTTAGCTTCTTCAAACTTTCCGATCCGCCGGGCGACGGCGCCGGTAAATGCGCCTTTTTCATGACCAAACAACTCTGATTCAAGCAGGTTTTCCGGGATTGCTGCGCAGTTGACAGCAACAAAACGCCCGCTTTTGCGTTTGCTTCTGTTATGGATGTAGCGCGACACCATTTCCTTGCCGGTGCCGGACGGGCCGGTGATCAGTATGCTGGCCTCACTCGGGGCAACTTGATCAGCAAGCCTCAGCAGCTCGACCATTTTCGGGTCTTTATGGATGATCGTGTGGGTTTCTTCCACGACCGCTTCCAAGACAGCAGCAATGAGTTCCGCGTCTGGGGGCAGGGGCAGATATTCCTTTGCGCCGGCGCGAATGGCTCGGACGGCTGCTTGGGTGTCCGTGCCAACGCCGCAGGCAATGACCGGAACGTGAATACGTTCAGAATCGAGAGACTGAATGAAGTTTTCCAGGTCGAGCGCAATATCGGCCATGACCAGATCTGCGCCTTGTCCGGCCCGCAGGAATTGCAGAGCGGCATCCGTGGTGTCAGCTTGTTGCACCTTGGCACCGCGTTGAATAGCGATTTGGCTGGCGGCACCAATTTGCCCGCCTAAGGTCCCAACAATAAGTAAACGCATTCCGTATTCTTTCGTTTGACGACGGTTAATCGAAGTATCTGACCCGCTGGATCGGTGGCAGTACGCTGTTCAATAACATTTCCAGCCGGCGGGGGTTCTCCTGATGACCTATGGATGTTGCGCCCATCAGATAGACGCTGTTGATGAGGGCTTCCTGTTGGGAGTTGCGCTCCAGCTTGGCGGCCAATGGCAAAAATACCATGTTGGCCAGTACCGCCCCATAAAACGTGGTCAACAGGGCGACGGCCATACTGGGGCCGATGGTCGCCGGGTCATCCAGGTTGCCGAGCATCTGCACGAGGCCAATTAGTGTACCAATCAGGCCCATGGCTGGCGAGATTTCGCCCATTCTGCGAAGTACGTTAGTGCTTTTTGCATGGCGTTGAATGGTTGCCTGAAGGTCGCCGCGCATGATGTTTTCGATTTCCTCGCCCGGCGTGCCATCTACAACCATGGAAATCCCCTTGTGGAGAAATGGTTCGCCTGGAATGGAGCCAAGAATATTCTGTAATGCGAGAACACCTTTTTTGCGCGCCAGCTCTGCGATCTGTAAAACCTGAGTGGCTGCATCGGACGGCTCGCGTGTACTGTAAAACAGGGCTTTTGAGACGGTTTTGAACGTGCGCGCCATTTCAGCCGCTGAAAAGCAGGCGGTGGTAATGGCGAACGTTCCGCCGACAACAATCAGAACTGATGGTGGATTGAAGAAGCTTTCGGGTGATCCGCCAAGGATGATTGCGGCGGCGACCATGCCGAAACCGCAAACCAGGCCGACAACAGTCGCCAAATCAAGGTTCGTTCTTGCACGCCCGATTCTTAAGTTTGGGTGTTGTTCCGACATTATATTCTGATCAAGACGCTTTTTCTGTCTTAATGATTTCCGTCATAGTAATGCCGAGCCGGTCTTCGACGACAACGACTTCGCCTCGAGCAACCAGACGGTTGTTTACATAAATGTCGATGGCCTCACCGACTTTGCGGTCAAGCTCGATAACGGCGCCGCGGCCCAGTTTAAGTAGTTGACTGACCTGCATCGTCGCTTTGCCGAGAACAGCCGAAACTTGCACTGGGATATCATAGACGGCTTCCAGGTCCTTGGCGCTTCGGGGAAGATCACCGATTTCCGGCAGACCGCTCTGGTCCATCATGATCTCGTCGTCTCCTCCGTCAGCAGGCGCCTCGCCGCCCCCCGCATCCAGTTCTTCCAGTTCTAAATTGTCTTCAGCCATTATGTTCTCCTCGGCTCAGCGATCAGGCCGACTGTTCGGGTGAATCGGATGTTTCTAAATCCGGGTTGACGGTCACTATACCCGTCTCTGCGTCCGGTTCCACGCCCGCATCTTCGGTATGGTCTAACGGGGGCTGTTCGGCAGTGTTCGTGTCCTCTTGCAACAGGGTGGAACGGTCCGGATCAGAGGCCGGTGACGGTGGGGCATCTTGTGGCTCCGAAGGCTCAAAAGGCGCAGTGTTCTGTATGTTTTGCGCATCTTCTTCGTCTGATACAGATGGCGTTGGCGGAGGCCCGTCTTGCGGACCCTGACTAAGTGCGTCATCCCTTTGGGAAAGGTCGGCTGGGGCAGGTTCCTCGAATGATGTGGACGCAGAGGTGCTCACGTCCGCCTCATTTTCAATTGGCGATTCGTTGCGGGCGTCTATTTCCCGCTGAATCAGACTATTGTCATCTGAGGGCGTGCCCATTGCTAGGTCAGAGGACGACGCACCTTGCTTATCGTCTTTTCCCCCCGCCAAATTGCTTGCGATGATCTGATCGATTTGCTGCCAAAGTTCATTCATATTTCGCTCTGCACCGCCATTGCTCCATTCGATATGGCAATCGCCCGGTGCAATTTTGGCGTCTTCTCTAATCACAATGCGGCCATCGTAGTGAGCCTTTTCGGTGATCGCCTGCATGCGTTCGCTCAGGGGTGTTTTTAGGTCAGCATGGATATTGATGACAACCCGAGGTTCTTCGAGGATCTGGGCCAGGATTTCGCCAATAATATGTTCGATTTCATCAAGACCACTTTTAGCATTGATATGCGGAAAACATTTTCTGGAAACAGCAACTCCGGTATTGATTGCTTCGTGAAAAATCTTTGTGTTGGCATCGCGCTGCTGATCAAAAAGTTGAGCCAGTTGTACGTCAATCGCCTGTGTTGTTTCGCCAATCAGGCGTTCCGTTGCTTCTGAGGCTTCACGGATACCTTGGTCTCGGCCTTGTGCAAACCCTTCGTCTCGGGCCGCATTGACTTCTTCTTCGCTAAAGGTCGGGATAACGATTTCGGGCTCTTCCGGTTCGCTTTCCTCAATCACCTCCTCCTCGACCGCAATGTCAGGTAGGTCAAATGAGCGATCAAACATAAATTTTTCAGTGGCTGGCATTTTGGTCCATCAGGATTATCAATTTATTGAATTATATCGGTTTTTTTTGTTTAGAACACCAGTTCATCTTCATCGCCACCGGTGGCGATGACAATTTCTCCGGCATCGGCGAGGGCTTTGGCGGTCTGAACGATGCCGGACTGGGCTTCGTCGACGTCTTTCAGGCGAACGGCGCCCAGGGCCTCCATATCTTCTTTCATCATCTTGCCGGCGCGTTCCGACATGTTGGCGAAGAACAGTTCCCTGACATCGTCGGAGGCACCCTTCAGGGCCAACCCCAGCTGATCTTTCTCGACCTGACGCAGCAGCATCTGAACACCAC
>Ga0316202_10000342_pt1 | contig 57075 bp, 76 predicted proteins | sample 3monrhotite_MG_FD_204934 | JGI IMG/M metagenome (GOLD analysis project Ga0316202, IMG submission 204934) | Microbial mat bacterial communities from mineral coupon in-situ incubated in ocean water Damariscotta River, Maine, United States -... | ecosystem: Environmental > Aquatic > Marine >...
GCGCCTCCGATGCGTCCGGCGTGTCGGTCACCGGTTCGACCACCACGACCCCGACGGCGACGCTGACGGCGGTGGACGCGGCTCTCGGCGACTCGTTCCACTGCGAGACGGTGGCGACGAAGGACGGGCTGACGAGCACGCTGGTGACCACGGTGTTTCAGGAGGGGACGGGCGGAGGCGGCGCCCTTGTCTCAATCCGCGACTGGGACGGGATCTCCTACAACTTCCTCACGACCGGCGGCACGGGGGGGTCGGGCGGCGCAGGCCCGCACACGGTCAACGGCGAGACGTGGAACCTGACCCTGACCGGCTCCGGCCCGACGCGGCTGGAGATCGTCTCGGGCGTGCTCCACAACGAGAGCACGTTGGCGAACCGGGGCACGCTCGACACGGACCTCGGCGCCAGCGTCGGGGACACCCCGATCGCAGTGTACTGCTCGATCGAGAACGCAGTTCGCTCGGGCGCGGCCAATACGCTCGGCTTCTACGTCGGCAACACGAGTACGGTCAACCAGCAGGACCAGGCCCAAGTGCTCCTCGGTGTGGGTGGGGTCACCGACCTCCTAATCCGCGAATGCACGAACAACTCGCCCGCGTTCACGACCATCACAAATCCCACCGTCACGGACTACACGACGACGCCGACCCTGTTTGGTCTGATGATGTCGGGCGGGGGCTGGACGCCGTGCTGGTCGCAGGGTTCCGCCACGCTGCCCACGGACGGCGGCACGTTCGGCACCGTGGGTCCCAACCAGTGGGGAGAGAACGGGTCGCAGGTCATCCAGGACCGCCGATACCTGACCGTGCAGCTCGTGTTTGACCTCGATCTGCGCCTCGCCATCTACGAGCAGAGGATCGCACCATGACGACGACGGCGAACATCGGAAGCCCGCAGGACCACGACCCCGGCGACGGCGCAGGGTCGCGCCCTCACGAGTCGGTTGCGCTGCTGATCCAGTCGGACGCCTGCGCCCGCGTCGTCGCCGACATCCGGCAGCGCCTTGAGAATGGCGAGGCGCGCCCGGTTCTCGCGCGGCACATGACGGCGCTGGGGCTTGACGGCGTGCTGCTCGCCCTTGCTCGGGAGTCCTGATGCGCCCCCTCCTGATCATCGCCTACGCCCAGCACGGCCAGCGGTCCCGCGGCGACTACGACCCCGGCGCGTGGGCCGACATCGACGGCGACGGCATCAAGGAGAAGTGGGAGCAGGAGGCGCCGCTCGCAGCCGGCTACGGCTCGCTCATCGCGGGCATGGCCAACGCCCACGGGGCCCAGGGCCTCCCGGTCGAGGGCTGGTTCGTCGGCTGGGGCGACGAGATCGACGCCATGACCTACGACCGCGGGCACGCCGCCATCAATGAGCGGGTGCGCGCCTGGCACGAGCAGCACCCCGGGGGCCTGTCGGTGGTCCTCGCCTGCCACTGCAACGCCGGCGGCGGGTCCTATGGCCTCGTCGCGTGGGATGGCCGCAGCGCGCTCGGGCGCGTCGCGGCCTCGACGGTGGCGGCAGCCTGGGAGGCCGGCATCCCGCTGCTCGGGCGCGCCAAGAAGACCCCGGGCAGCTCGGACGGCCAGCCCTACCAGCGGCGGCTGCACTACTGCCTGCGGGGCGCGTGGACTGGCCCCGCCAACCACTGCGGCCTCACGCTCGAGCCCGGGTTCCTGGACACGGTCGCGCACCGCGGGCTGTGGACCACCGGGGGCCTGGAGAGAATCGCGCGCACGACCGTCGCGGGGCTCATCGCCTGGGCGGACGACTCGTGATCGGCCGCCTCGCCAGCAGTCGCACCGCGCTCGTCGGCGCCGGCGTCGGCGGGGCCGGGCTCGGTATCGCGGGCGGCGCCCTCGCGGCGTGGTTCATCGCCAAGGCGGCCGAGTTCGCGCTGGCGATCTACTGCCCCGAGGTCGCGTGGTCCCTCACGCCCGACGACCTGGACTTCCTCGGCCTCGTCGCCGGGTGCTCGTCCGTCGGGGGCACCATCGGCGGGGCCGGGGCAGCCGCCGCGGTCGGAGCTCGCCACGTCGGCGAGGGCTGGAAGCCGCCCACCACCCCCGGCGCCGCGCTCCCCGCGGGCTTGCCGGACTGACCATGGAGGCCGAGATGCGCGCGAACGGACTGCAGGACGGCGGCCACGTCACCGATGGCGGGTCTCTCTGATGGACGCATTCAAGCGGAACATCGCTGGGTTCCGGGGGCATCGGACTCCCAGCACCGCCCCCGGACAGACCTGCCCGTGCTGCCGCGAGACCACCAAGCGCCAGAGCCGCCCACTGGCCCGCGCTCGCCTGAAGGCGGCAGACCGCACGGACCCCGAGGGCGTCGCCTCCCTGTCTCGCATGGCCCCATGGGAGCGCGAGCACGGAGAGGGCGCGCCCGAGCCCTGCGACGACCCGCGGTGCGACTGCGGCTGGGCGAGTGACCCGCTCGTGCAGAACGTCGAGCACCGCACCGAACCACTGACCGCGACGCTGGCCGAGATGGCGGCGTGAGCGAGGAGCGCACCATGCCCGTTGGCACCACCGTAGCGATCGTGTCCGTGGCCGCCGTCCTGCTCGCTGGCGCAGGCTTCGGCGCAGGCTGGGGGCTCAAGCCCAACGGCATCGAGCAAGCCACGGAACTGCTCGAGGCGCAGGGCACACAGATCGACATCCTCGGCGACCAGATGGTCGAGGTGTCTGCGGTGGCATCGCGCCCGGTCGTCATCGACGCCGAGATCCGCGACAAGCTGAGCGACACCCCGCCGGCCTGCATCGAGGACCCGCTGTCGCTCGGCTGCCACGTGCAAGCGTGCTGGCAGTACGGACAGAGCGCCGCCCAGCGCCCGCAGTGCCAGCCGTTCGAAGCTGAGCTCGTGCGGCAGAAGGCGCAGGGCTGCCCCGAGCCGACGCCGTGAGACGCCGCCCCTCCCTCCGTCGCTACCTCCGGGGCCTGCCCTCGGTCCTGCGTGCGGCATGGGGCGCCGTGCGCTACGGTTCGGCATGATCGACGCCCGCACCATGGTCCGGCGACACGCCGCGGAACTGCTCCTCCTCGCAATCGGTGCCGGCGCTCTGGCTCTCGCGGTGTGGGGTGGTGTCGCCCACGCGCAGGCGATCGACCCGGTGGCCGCGGACTACCCGGTGGACTTCAACGCCATCATTTGGGGCGGCGGTGGAGCTGGGGCAGTCGGCGGGCTGGGTCTCGTCGGTTGGCTGGTTTCCCAGCGGTACGCTCCGCTCCTGCGGCACCGCGCGAAAAGCGACGACAAGCCCGACAAGCCCGACCTCTGCGCCCCGATGGCCAGCGATGTGCGGCCCCGGCTGGACGCCCTGGAGGCGCAGTGCGCGGAGTTCGGCGCGGAGATCTCCCGGCTCTCGACGGCGGTGCGGCACAACACCGGGACGAGCACCCGGATCGAAGCGCGGCTGGAGTCGCTGTCTCAGACGGCGTCGCAGATCATGCTCAAGATCACCGACATCGGGAGGCGATGATGCCCGCCCCGACGCTGCCAGAGCTCGCGCTTGAGTTCGCCCTCTTGACCCAGGCGACCCTCTCCGAAGTGCGGCGGGACGTGTCCGCGGCCCCGGTGCTCCGGCGCATGGTCGAGCCGAGCGACAGCATGGACAACCTGCTCAACGACGGCAGCGTGCGGCGTCAGACCCGCGTGATCGACAACCGGCCCACCGAGAGGGTGGAGCCACACCATCCCCCACAATGCGCCGCCATGGCGCGAGGGTAGACGACATGGGCGCATACGAGGACAACGCCGGCAACCACCCACAGATGGGCGGCAACGGTCGCGAGTGGGTGCCGTTCGTGGGCAAGGGCACCAACTACCACACGAGCCCGACCCACAACAGCGCGCAGGTCGTGCTCTCGGACGCGGTCATGTCCCGGCTGATCCACGCCGGCCGGCTGGCCTACGACATCGAGGACGCGCCCGGCTCGGTGAGCTCCGACGTGTTCGAGAAGACGATCGAGGCGTTCAGCCCGCCAGGCCACCTGTCGTGGTACAACGGCCTGACCTCGGCGCGGAAGGAGAAGTACCGCGACAACACCGCGGCGCAGCCCGACCCGCTCAAGGACCCGATCCCGTCGTAGCGCAGCACACGAGCGCCAGCAGCGACACCAGCAGCGACACACCAGAGACTCCGGCGAGCACCCAGACGGTCCGCCGGAGTCTTCGCGCGTCTCGCTGCCACCTGCTCGCCTCAACAGCTCGGAGCAGGTCAACGCGGGTGCCAACGTTGAGAATCTGACCCAGCCCGACAACGTCCTGCGGTATGCGCCCATCGCGGTGCGCGGCACGTAGGCTATTCAGCAGCCGTTGCGACTGGTTGTGGAGCAGCACGGATGCCGCCTCCCACGTCGCCGGGTCCCGGTCGTCCGTCGGCATCAAAACCCCCTATGGCGTGGGCATTGTAGCGCGCGACGCTGCCCGCCTCGCCTGTCCCCCAGCCATGCACGCCGCAGTGACCTCCGTGGGCGTCACCCGCAGCCACCGGGCCAGCCGACCGCGGTAGCGCATCGGCGGGGACGTGTGCCCCCGCTCCCACCTGCTGTACGTCTGGAACGTCACAGCGAGCTCGGGCCCGGCTTGTCGCTGGGTGAGGCCGCGGGCGGTGCGCTCGGCGCGCAGGAGCTCCCCGAGGGTCACAGGCCGTGGTCCTCGAGGTCCCATTCGTCCCACTCGTTGGGATGCCGGTCGTCGTCGAACCACGGATCCGGCACGGGATCGCGCTGGGGCGGCGGTGCGGTGAGGGCAGGCGTGCGGGGCTTGCGCGGCTGCGTGGGGCGCTTCGGGGCGCGGCGGCGGGTCATGGGGTGGGCTCGGGGGTGGTGCGGGCGGCGTCGGCTGCCTGCATGGCTTCGAGTGCGGACGATGCGGTACCCTGCTTGACCGCGGGACCTTCGTCGCTGTAGACGACCCACAGCCACGGCTCGGTGAGGTCTTCGCGCATCACCTCACGGTCGCACTGTCCGGGGTCCTCACCGTAGGCGAACCACCCGCTCGCCCCAACGCGCCACCCCTCCGGCGCCTGCACCTCGTCCCCGCGCTCGACAGCGAGGATGCGGGAGAGGCGGTCGCGCTCCTGCATCATCTTGTCCCGCTCGGCGTCCGTCGCGATCACGGCGTCGTGGTAGCGGTCGCGCTCTCGGCGGGCCTCGTCGCGCTCCATCGCGACCTCCCCCAGCCGCTCCATGGCCACGCCAGATGCAGCGCGCTCGGCGTCGAGGGCAACCACGACCGACCGGATCCGCTTACGCAGGTCCACGCACTCCAGAGGAAGCATACGCCTGGGGACGCACCGGCACCCGCCGTTGGTGTGCATACCTCGGCTGCTCGGCGGCCGGAACACACAACCCCCGTCACCACAGCCCCGCGCCTCCACGCTCACGTTCTCGTCGCTCATGCTCCCTCCTCCATTCCAAGAATCCGCCGCACCGCCGCGACCATCGCAGCAGCATCGGGCTTGCTCACGACCGGCACGGCGCCGAATCGACCTTCGTAGCGCACGGGCGCCCCGGTGTAGATGATGGTCGGCGTGTTCCGGTAGCCGACGAGCCCCCCGCAGGCGTTGTTGAGCCCGCCGGTGATGATCACGCCCGTCGAGAACTGCGCTTGGTGCTGCGCCTGCAGGACCGCGGAATACGGCTCCTCCGCGCACACCGTCGCCACGTCCACGAACCCCGCGAGAGCGAGCGCCCGCTGTGTCGCGATGGCGGCGTGGAGGTCGGTTTCTACGACGAGTACCCGGTGACTCACTGCGCACCGCCTGCGACCAGGTCGCGCCCCGCCTGCGTAGGCCTGCGCAGCGACGGGGGCGCGATGACCCCGCGGTCCGCCAGCCGGGCATAGGCCCGCTCGAACGCGCCCGACTCCTTCCGCCTCCCCGTCACGGACAGGCACAGCGTGGACCGCCGGCACGGCCCGTCCGCGAGCACGGCCACGATGCGCTCCGCGAGCCCGCTGTCCGTGTCCGTGGGGGATTCCTCGCCCACCACCTCGTCGGGGTCGGCGTCGCCGTCGAAGGTCGCCACGAGGCCGACGTCCCACACGTGGCGCAGCACCGCGGGCGGCCCATTCAGGCGCCAGGCGTCGAGCGCCCAGTCCTCGAGCCGCACCGGCCCGGAGGTCTCCAGCAGGCCTCGACGCTGCAGCGCGGTGAGCTCCTTCCGGACGCGCTCGCGGGAGGCTGCCCGGTGCTCGGCGCGCACGCGCTGGCGGTTGCGGTAGTCCTCCCCGTCGCGGACGGGCCCGGGGAAGCGCGGCACGGGGTCCACAGCGTCCGCCACCTCTCCGGCGGTGCCAGAGTCGTTGCGGCACAGCCAGGCGAGCACACGCCAGCGCAGGGTGCCGGGACGGGGGAGGCCGGCGGGCATCAGGTGCCTCCATATGCGGCCTCGGCCGCGTTGTCGCTGTGCTCAGGGCATCGGTGGGCGTCGGGCCCTACCTGCTGGGCGTGCACGTCGCACACGGGCGCGTCACAGGTGCCGCCATCCTCCGGGTGGTCACAGAGAGCGTCGGCGTCGCGCCGGCAAGCCACACACCGGACCGCGGGCAGCTTCACGTCGAGCGAGCACCACCGCGCGCCGTCGTCGATGTCCTCCACGTCCACCTGCATCGTGCCGACCTCGCACCCGAGGCGCAGCGCCATCCCGTGAGCCACCTCTGAGCGAACCCACGACCATGGCGCCGTCTCCAGCCGCCGCAGCTGGAACGCAGGCAGGTTGACCGCCTCCGCGAGCTCAGCCAGGTCTACGGCACGTAGGTCACGCAGCAGCGTCACCCGTGGGCCGCAGATGTCGTATCCGTGGGCGTCGGCGGGCATCAGCGTCCCCCCGTCGCGCTCGGCCGCCGCATCTCCGGCACAAACGCGACGACGTCGCCCGCATCCGACACGACGACGACCGGCGGCCCTCCCGGCGGATACGCGACCGAGCAGCGCCGACGCGACCCATCCGGCCGGTACAGCACGGGCGCCACCCACACGGGCAGCAGGACGACGCGCAGCCCGATGGGGGCGACGAGGTGGTGACCGACCCGCGCCCAATCCGCTCGGATGTACTCCGACGGCCGACGCACGCGACCGCTCTCGCCCTGCATCCACAGCGCCTCGGTCAGCGTCGCCCACTGCGCCGCGGTCACGTCTTCGAGCCACCCGACGCCGCCGAGATGCGCCTCACCACCCAAGGGCAGGTCAGCGCGGACGGCGAGCTCATGCGCGACGTGCCACGCGCCAGTCAGGCCCGTCCCGTCGTTCGGTGTGTGTGTCGGTGTCGTCATCGCTTCCCCCTCAACTTGTCGCGACGCCGGAGCGCCTGGAATCGGGCCGTGTCGGTGCGCTGCCGCCGCTCGATCTCGTCGATGCGCGCAAGCAGGGCGTCCCACTCGGCGCGCTTGAGCGTGATGGTCTCCTCCGGCATGGCCTCCAGCGCCTCGACGAGATCGGCGAGCGTGGGCTCGGGCGGCGGGACGGAGCCGAGGGCGGCGAGCTGCGCGCGGTCGGTGTTCGCCTCGGAGATCGGCTGCGCGAACGAGAGTAGGCTCATCACCAACTCAGGGTCGAAGGGCCCGCAGCCACAGGTGGCACCCGTTGGCCGCACCATGCCGGCATCGTGCGCCATCTTCACCGTGACGAACTCGCTGCAGTCCATGCACTGGGCGCTACGGTGGCCATTGCGCCACTCGGGATCACCGCGCCGGTCCTCGACCAGCGCGAGGCGCTTTTCTCCCGCCCGACGCCCCCCGGAAGCGGGGAACGTGTGCACGTAGGGCTTGGGCCTATCGTCAGGTGGGAGCGCGGCGGCCAGGACGGGGCTGGCGGGCACGACGCGATCGGTGTTCGCCTGCTCGGGCTTCGGCTTCCACCCGGGGCAACCGTCGGCGGTCTTGGGGGGGTAGTCCTCATCCCCGGCGGTTGCGTAGAGCCATCGCTCGATAGCGTCCATCTCGGGCACCATCTCATAGATAGGCCCGCACCGCATCAGGGCTCGATCGTCCCAGCCGCACGTCCAGCAGTTCCGCCGCACGGGGCCCGGCTCGACGGTCGGCGGCTTGTCGGTGTTCTCGCTCATGGCGCCTCCACTCGGGCGACCTTGCCGCCCACGGTTGGGATGAGGATGTGGTCGCCGTTGTCGAGGGCGAAGCCGGCACGGAGCACTGCCGCGTCTGCGCTTGCTCGGTCTTGGGCATCGTCGGCGGTGCGAGGCCCGGCGGCCCCGGCGCCGCACCATCGGCGCGTGTACACATCGCGGTCGAGCCGGCCGATGGACACAAAGCCATCGCACCCGCGAGAGTCCGCGAACTGCGCATAGGGCCCGCCTCTCCACGGGGGTACCGCTGCGCGGTCGCGGTACTGCTGTACCGGCGCCTCCCCAGCCACCACCCGCAGCACAGACGCCGCGAGGATGGGGCCCGCCTGCCACGGCGGGAGGTCGCGGGCCCACGAGAGGTCGGCGGGCTGGATGAGGTAGCCGGTGCCCTTGCAGATGCAGTGCGCGGTCCCGCGCTCGTAGTCGGGGGCCGGGTGCGACGAACTCGGGCACCGCACCCCAGCCGCCAGCACGCGCACCACGCGGTCGATGCACTCGGGGCGGTGGAGGTCGAGGCGAACCGCTGAGGACAGGCTGGCGTAGTAGCCGTGCGTGTCAGTGTAGGCGTGGATCGCGCCCCACTTCTCGGTCGAGGCGTCAAACCACGCCCCGCTGGAACTCACGTCTTTGCGCTCGATGCGGACTTCGACGGGGCCCACCCACCCGTCGAGCAGGCCCGGGTAGGCGTCCGCGGGGAGCAGGTGGAGGGTGCTGCCGTCGGTGGTGTTCTCGCTCATCACATCACCCCCGCGAGAACGAACGCGCCGATGACCGAGGCCGCGACGATGAGCCCGCCACCAACGGCGGACGGGATGAACGGCAGCGCCCAACCGGGGACGATGCTCGAGTGGGGGGAGGGGGTGCGGTCGGGGGTCATGCGGGCACCTCGAGGCCGGCTACGTGGAGGACGATGCGGCGCAGGGCCTCAGCGTCGACCCAGCGTGAGCCGTCGGACAGCACCCCGACCTCCCTGTGGTTCAGGTCCTCGAAAAGGTCGTTGTCCAGGAAGAAGTGCCGGGCGGTCCAGAGGTTCAGCTCCCAGCCGAGCGGCGCCCCCGTGTCGTCCTCCCAGCCCAACCACGCCCAGTAGAGCGCGCCCACGATGGGGCCGGTCATGTCGTCTGCGATGTCGTTGACCGCAGCCACGTCGCGAGACGCCAGCCAGTGCAGGACGTGAAAGCGCCCCGTGGGGTCGCTGAGGTCGAGGGCGAGCTCGGACAGCTTGAACCACTGCCCACCGATGCGCGCCATCGGGACCGTGCCACCGCCCAACTCGGAGACGACGCACCGCCGCCCCCCGTTGAACGTCTGCACCACGGGGGAGCACACCCGCAGCAGCCCCGGGATCGTCCCCGGCAGAGTGAGAGGCGCGGTCATGCGCCCCCCTTCGCGTCGCGCTTCTCGCCGGCCCAGCGGTGGAACACGTCGGCCTGGCTCTCGCCCTCCCGCGCGTCTCCGGTGAACGTGTCCTTCGCCCACTTCTCAGCGAGCAGGCGCACCGGCTGGTCGCGCGGCGTGCCCCCCTTCAGCGGGCGGTGTGCGGGTCGTTTCTCGGTCATTCGAACCTCCTACCAGCGAAGCCCCGTCCGCCGGGGCGGTACGGGGCGAGGGGCGCCGGGGTGGGTCAGGCGGCCCGGCGCATCGCCTCACCGCGGAGGGACGCCCACTGCTGGCGGATCTTGCGGGCCGCGTCGTGCGCCCCGAGGTTGACCGCGGAGGTGTTGTGGAAGAGGAGTTCGGAGGCGAACCCCTCGATCGTCTCGGCGGAGGTGCGCGAGTTGTTGACGATGGGCGCCCACTCGCCCATCACGTTGAAGAGGAGGCCGTGGAAGTAGCTGTTGTAGTCGGTGTTCATGTTGGGCTCCGTTGTTGTCGGGGCGGCATTCCCTCCCCACACAGACACCTTAGTAGCCCCAGCCTCACCCGGCAAGCGAGTAGGGCCAGAAAGTTGAAGATTCCCGCCTACCGCCCCCCAACCTCCCACACAGGCACCCCAGCACCCCGCGCCCGCCGCACCATGTCCGCGGTGCAACGCCCGCCCGGAAACGCCACCACAGCGTCCGTGCCGAGCTCAAGCATGTACTGATTGCGCTTCGGCCCCGCAGCGCGCCCATGGACCGCCCAGGCCGCCGGGTGGCCCTCTGCCTCGACACCCCGGGACGCAGCCCACAGCGCGGCGAGCAGGTCGGCCCCCTGAGCGCCGCCGTGGACGAGGGTGAACGCCCCATGCTTCCGATGGACCCGGTCGAGCGTGTCGTCCACCACGCGCTGGTCGGTGAAGTCCCGGCCGCCGCAGACGATGACGCGGATCACAGCGCCGCCCCACGCACCGGCCACGCCTCGACCTCCCGCCACGCCCTCCCGGTCAACGTCACGCGCTCGCGGGACCCCAGGAGCTCCACGGTCGCCCCGGTCGGACCCCGGGCGAGGACTCGAGCCAGGACGCGGACGGTGCCGCGCAGGCGGAAGCGGACGAGGGGGGACTCACTGGTCATCGGCCGACCCCTTGCGCTCAGCGTCGACGGCGTCCATGCAGTCGAGCGCCGTGTCGCGCTGTGGGCCGATGCGCTTGCCGGGCCCGTAGGCGACCCACACGGACGGGCCGGGTGCCCCGGTGATGCGGTTTCGCACCTCGACCTGACGCACGCTGACCTCCCCATGCAACCAGTCGTTCCACCACTCATGGCGAACCCATCCATCGGACGCCTGCGCCTCGTCGCCACGCTCCACCGCCAGCACCCGCCGCAACCGGTCGCGCTCGATGCGGACATCCCGCAACGCCGCGCAGGTCCCGTTCAGGCCGAGGTGGTCAGTGTAGGGCACGTCGCAGGACGGGCAGGTCGGGGCGTTGTTCGTCTTGTCACTGTCCACGGGGCCTCCAGGGGGGTGCGTGCTCGGGGATGGGCTTGTCGGCGAACCAGGTGGTGTCGGGGGTCCAGAGCAGCGACACGCGCCCGGTCTTGCCGTTGCGCTGCTTGGCAATGTCGAAGTCCACCTCGCCGCTGGTGTCGGACTCGTCGTAGTAGCCGGGGCGCATCACGAACACGATGGTGTCCGCCGCCTGCTCGATGCCCCCGGACTCCCGCAGGTCTCCCATCACGGGGTGCTTGTCGGCCCGCTTGTCCACCTCCCGGTTGAGCTGGGCGAGCAGGTAGACGACGAGGTCGAGCTCCTTGGCTGCGTCCTTGAACGCCTGCGCCATGTGCCCGACCTGCTCGGCGCGGTTGCCCTTCTGCAGCCGCGCCGGCGGGTGGCACAGCGTCAGGTAGTCCACCGCGAGGACGCCCATGTGCGGGTTCGCCCGCTTGAGCCGCCGCGCCTTCCGTCGGATGGCTTCCACGGTCTGCCCGGGCGTGTCGTCGATCCAGTACGGCTCGCGCTGCATGTCGAACGCCGCCTGCGACACCCGGGCGTACTGATCGCGGTCCAGGGTCCCCTTGCGCACGTCCATGAACGGCACCCCGGCGCGGGGGGCGAGTCGTCGCATGAACGACTGCGCCCGGGGCATTTCCAAGTTCGCCTCGAACACCCCGATGCCGTTGCGACTGTGGTAGTCGCTCATCATCTGCACGACCGCGGACTTGCCCATCGCGGGACGTCCGGCGATCACGACGAGGTCCCCGGGCTCGGGCGACAGCATGGACCCCAGCGTCTCCCATGGCATCTGCAGGCCCGGCCGTCTGCCGGATGCGTGCAGGTCCATGCGGCGCGGAATGTCCGTCTGCACGAGGTGCTCCAGGACCTGCGCCCCTTGAACGACACCGTCCCCGGCCCGCTCGCCCTCCTCGAGCAGCGCATCAGCGGCCCCGTCAGGGTCCATACCTCTGGCGAGTTCCTCCGCGGTGTGGATGCGCGTCAGCACCTCGCGGCAGCGGGCCGCCCGCCGGATGGTCTCGCAGTAGAACTTGACGTTCGTGGTGGAGACCGCCGCCTCGGGGAGACCGGCGACGTAGGCAGCGCCGCCCGCGGCGTCCATCTGGCCCCCGGCCTGCAGCGACATGACGACGGCGGCCATTTCCGCGGGCTCTCCCCCGTCGTGGAGGCGTAGGATCTGCTCCCACACGACCTGGTTGCACTGGCCGTAGAAGTCCGCGAGGCTGATCGCGTCCGCGATGGTGTCGATGCACTCGGGGTCGAGCATGGCCGCGCCCAGGACGATCTTCTCGGCCTCTGCGTTGTGCGGAATGGTGGTCACGAGGCACCCCCGACGTAGGCAGCCATGAACGCCTCCCGGACCTTCCGCTCGGTGTACTGGTCGAGCATTCGGAACGCGGGGTAGCCCCCGGCCCCCTTGATCGCTGCGAGGCGGCGCGCGTGCTCGTCAGCGTCGGGGCCGAGCCGGCCAGACTTGATGCGCTCGACGAGGTCGCCGCGGCTGGTCATGGTGTGGATGTGCTGCCAGGCGGTGGCAGCTGCGGGCTGTGCCCCCGCTGTCCCCTCGGAGGCGCCCCCCGTCGCCAACTCCACGTAGTCCAGGCAGTTGCGAGCCCGGAGCAGCGTCGTCACCGGGTCGCCCGTCTTCCGAGCCCCCTCGGCGCGCATGTTCGTCGAGGTGAACACCCAGGCCGCCGCGTGGAGGAGCGCGCCCTCGTCGTGACCAGCCTTCCGGAGTTCGGCGAGGCGGCCCCGCAGGTTCCGGCGGCGGGACTCACTGAACGCCTGCCCCCGGCTTCCGGGCTGGTGCCGCTTGCGGATGGCCTGGATGGCTTCCCAGGTGACCGAGAGCGGGCGCGAGTCGGGTTCGGCGTCAGCCGAAGTCGACAGAGGTGTGTTCTGTGCTTGTGGTGTGGTGTGGTGTGTATCTACGCGCGTGTGCCCCTCCGGCGGCCCAGCGGTGGCCGGTTCGTGGCCCGTCGTGGGCCCGTCCTCGGCCACGATCGCGCCCTGGTGCGGCTCGGGTGGTACCTTCGGTGGCCCTTCGGTGGCCCCCACGCGGCCCGTCGTGGTTCCCTCGTCCTTCGGGAAACGGGGGTCCATCCAGCCGGCCTCGTCCCGCATGACGCGAGCCGCGACCTTCCGGCTGACGCCCCAATCGGTGGCCAGCGTGCGAGCGCCAGGGACGCGCGTGGCGTACCCGAGGCGGACCTTGGAGGCCCACCAGCGCAGGTCGTGGCGCATCAGCTCCTCGGGCCACGGAATCCCGGCCTCGGACAGCTTCGTGCGCGCGGTGTCCCACTCCCGGGACGGCATGGGGTCCCACGGGGCGGTCATCGGACCAACTCCCACCGCAGATCCATGTCCCGGACGAGAGCATCCACGACCGAGTCGAGGGCGTCCACGGGCTGGCGGTCGAGCTCACCGTCGTGAACCTGGAAGTCGATCGGGCGCCCCCTCTCGATGGTCAGCCGCAGCGTCGCCGGGCCGCACCGGCTCTGGTCCACCACCGCGGTCATCCCGTCGATGGTGTATCGCCCGTCGTCGGCGCGCCCCCGCCGCTCCCACTTGACGGGCCAGCCGTCCACAGTGTCGGGCCTCGTGGGGGATACCTCGCCCCCCGTCTCGTCTGCGCGGGGCGCGTGTACGTCGGCGCCACCGCCGGAGCGGTCGTTCTTGTTCATCTGAGCCTCTGTGTGTTCTCCCTCCGGTGCCAGCCCCCGGGGGATCAATCCCGGGGGTGTCCCAAACGGATGGGACGCGGCACACAGAGAGGTATGAGGGGCCGGTCTCCCGGCATGGAAAGCCTACCCCGGGAGGGGATGGGGGTCAAGGGGTGTCGACTGGCTCCCATCCGATCCAGATCGGGGCAACCACCACGAACCCACGCCGGGTGAGTTCTTCGGCGAGTTCGAGGTCTTCGGGCTTCGGGACGAACGGCTCATGCGAGCAGATGACCCACTCCTCCCTGCCGACACGGCCGCCCGCGAAAACGTTGCCGGCGAACCGCTCGCCCGCGATGGTGAACTCCGCCCGGAACCCCCGGGGGATGCTCTCGCCGCGCTCCATCGTCGTCAGCATCGCCCACCGTATGCCCCACCTGACCTGGCGGTCGGTCACGGGCCCCAACTTCGACAACTCGCCCATGATGGGCAGCACGAAGTCGTCAGGCACGCGGAGTTCCTGCGCGAGAGCGTCCACCCACGGGAGGCGGCGCCCCCTCACGCGCTTCTTGATCGTCGTCTGGCCCTCCAGCGGCGACACGGGGGACGTCGGGGGTGCTGGGATGGGTGTAGCCGGGGGCGCAGGCGCGGGGGGCGGCGCCGGGGCGGGCACCACTTCAAGCCGCGGGGCGGGCGCTGCCTTCGGGGTGTTCCAGCCCGGCCAGTCACGCCGGCCGTAGAGTTTGACCGCGAGCTCCTGCTGAGCCTTCCCGTACCGCAGGAAGGTGATGACCTGGCTGTGGCGCTCTCCGACCACGAACGCGCCTGTGCGCTCTCGGTGCAACCGGTGGCGCCCGCTGGATCGGTCGTGCGTCGCGGCGCGACCCGACAGGCGCATTCCCACGTCGAGCGGGATCGGGTCGGCGTTGCGGACCTCCTCCGCAGCGTGCTGGTAGGTGCTCGTCGGGTAGGCCTCTTCGTACCGCTCCAACGCGTGGTCAGACAGCGTGAACGGATCGAAGCCCTCGACGGGCTGGGGGTTCAGGCGTGCGATTGCTCGCGGTGGGCTCTCTTGAGCCATGCTTCTCTCCTTCGGGCGCGGCATGCGCCCCTACCCCCGAAGCCCCGCCCGGGTGGACCGGAGCGGGGCGGGGCGGGCACAGTCAAGGGCACAGGCCCGACACAAACACGACACAGACGAGAACCCACATCCTACGTGGGCTCTCGCGGGGCGAACTGCCGGTTGCCGTCGGCGCCCTCTACCCCCGCCTCGCGCTCGGCCTCCATCCGCTCCCAGACCCGGTTGTACGTCGTGCGGGCGGCAGCGAGGGCGCGCTCGTGCCGCCGCCGGGACTCGCGCCGGCTCGGGACCTGGTCGGCCACAGCGTGGGCTCGAGTCGCCTCGATGCGGCTGCGCATGTCGCGCCGGAAGTCGCGGCGCAGGTGCTCGGAGAGTTCGGGGTGGTCGGCGGGGCGGCTCATGCGGGCACCTCACGGCCGGCGACGTGGAGGACGACGCGGCGCAGGGCCTCAGCGTCGACCCACCGGGAGCCGTCGGGGAGCAGGCGGGAGTCGTCGGGGTCGAGGTCGGCCGTGACGGCGTGCATGTAGACACCGCTTCGGTACCACCACCAGGCGCTCACGCCGAGCGGCGACATCGAAAGGATGCGGCCCGCGAACCCTGGGTTCTGCAGCAGCCACCAAGCAGCATGCGCCCGCCCCGTGGGGTCGCTGAGGTCGAGGGCGGTGAAATCGATGGGGCAGACGGTGTGCTCACCGATGCGGGCGATCTGCACGCCCTCGTCCCCGTTGTCCCACTCGCCCATCGCGACCACCAGCCACGCTCCGCCGTTGTAGGTGACAGGCGACCCCCGCCGCAGCAGCCTGGGAATGCTGCCGGGCAAGGTCAGTGGTTCGGTCGTCATGGGTCACTCTCCGTTGTTGCCCTCAGACCGTAGCGGCCTCGCCGCAGGGTGTCAACGCCTAACATGGTGGACCCTGCTGTACCCATGGGCGAGCCTTGACGGAACGGGCATCACATGGTACTCCGAACCCCGGAGGTTCCTATGTCCAGCAAGCTCACCATCCTCGAACTCGTCGAGGGCCTCGTCTCTGTCGCCGGCTCCGACGCGCAGTTCATGCGCAACATGGCCGCGTCCGGCGGTCCTCTCCAGCACCTCACCCTGCGCAACTGGCGCAAGGGCTCGCTCCCGAACCGGCCCGCGCACGTGCTCGCGATCTCCATCCTCTCCGGGCGGCCGGCTGAGGAGATCCTGCGGATGATTCTCGCGCCCAAACAGCAGGCGTCGGCGTAATGAGTGTTGACGCCTGACACGTGGGGTGCTAACCATTGATGGCGGCAGGGGAGAAGCCCCGCCGCGAACAACGGAGACCCACCATGTCCATCACCCTCGACGACCACGAGTTCTTCCTCATCGACTGCCCCGACTGCGGGGGCGACCGCTGCGGCGCCACGCCCGGCTCCACGTGCACCGTCTGCGCCGGCCGCGGCCAGGTCCAGGGCTGCACGGTGTGCGGCGACGAGGACGGCGAGGACGGCGAGCGCGAGGGCTGCGACCACTGCGACGGCACCGGGTGCGAGGACCCCGACGTGCGGGCGGCTGCGTGAGCGCCCCGCTCGCCATCGTCGAGCGGTTCGCCGACGTCCCGGCCTGGCTGGAGACCCGGCGGGCCCACCAGGGTGCTCCCCTGTTCGCGCTCGGGGCGTCCGACGTGCCGGCGCTGCTCGGGTTCTCGGACATGCGGGGCCCCTGGGACGTGTGGACCGACCACCACGGTCCCCGCCACGACGACCCCGCCGACGAGGACGATGTCCGCAGCCGCGGCCACGCCGTCGAACCCTTCCTCATGGCCGCCTACACCGAGGCGACCGGGCGGGAGGTCGACGACGGGCTCCTCGTGCTGTCCCGCTCGGATGTGCCGTGGTTCCGCGTCTCCACGGACGCCTACATCCCGGGCGACCGGGTCATCGAGGGGAAGACCTTCAGCTACATGAAGCGCGACGAATGGGCGCGGGAGCACTACCTCGAGCCCATCCCGGTCAAGCTGGCGGTGGAGAAGGGGTTGATCCCCGACTCGTACTCGTGGCAGGTCGTCGCGCAGGCCGCGGTCGCGCAGGTCTCGGTCGTGGACCTGGTCGGCGTGCAGTGCAGCCTGAAGCGGTGCCGCGTGGTCCTGTCCTCGGGCGAGGTCGTCAGCCAGCCCGGGTGGATCATCGAGGCCCCGCCGGTCGTCGTCTCGGTCGAGGTCGCCCCCAGCCAGCGCGCGTGGATCATCGACACCGTCGGCGAGTGGCGGGAGCGCCACCTCGTGCAGGGCATCGAGCCCGACCCCGACGGCAGCAAGGCGCAGATCCGCGCCTACCGGCACCGCATGCTCCCGGGGTCCGTCCCGGCGTGGCCGGAGATCCGCGCCGCGTCCTCCGCCCTGGCAGCAGCTCGCGCGGACACCAAGGCGGCGAAGGCCCGCGAGGTGGCCGCCAAGGGCCGGATCCTCGCCCTGCTCGGCGAGGACACCCAGGCCGTCGAGCCTGACGACCCGAAGGCGTGGATCTGCCGCGCCCGGAAGACGAAGCGCGGGCTCACCATCGACGCCCGCGCCACCTGACCAGACCATCCACCACAACGGAGACACCATGTCCGACCCCTTCGACACCCCCGCCGAGCTCACCATCCCCAACGAGCCGCCCGCGCAGATCCCCACCCACGTTGGCCACAGCCAGCGCGGCGACGCCTCTGGCATCGACTTCCGCCCCCTGGTGGAGTTGGCCGCTGCGCTCCCTCGCGACGAGAAGCATCTGATCAGCCGCGCCCGGTGGATCGGCTCCCTGATGGGCGAGCGCGCCTACTACAGCTTCCCCGCCGGCCGGCAGACTGTCACCGGACCGAGCATCGCTCTGGCTGAGGCGCTTGCGGGCGAGTGGGGTGGCCTCGCGCATGAGGTGAACATCGTGGACGCGCGCGCGCTGCCCTCCGGTGGTCAGCGGGTGCATCTGCGCGCCCGCGCCATCGACCTCAAGCGCGTGGTGATCGGCGTGGCGGACTCCGTCGTGTCCACCGCGCCGGCCCCCGGGAAGTTCGCCCGCAAGGCCGACCAGGCCGAGCGGTGGCACTCCATGCAGATCCAGAGCGCCGCCTCGAAGATCAAGCGGAACGCCATCCTGGACGTGCTGCCCGCGTGGTTCGTGGACGCCGCCATGCACTCCGCCATGGACACCGACGCACAGCAGGTGCTCCGGGGCCGGAGCGTGGGGCAGGCCTGCGACGAGACGATCGGCCACTTCGAGGGGGCTGGGTTCAGCCGCGCGGACCTCGAGTCGGTGGTCGGCCGCCCGCTGGACCTGTGGACCGTGAACGAGTTGCAGCAGCTCCGGCAGGTGTGGCGGGACCTCAAGTCGGGCCGCGCCACCCGGGACTCGCTGCTCGCGGAGGCGACCCCCGCCCCCGCGCCTGCTCCGCGCCGTTCTGCCCTGCCCGACCCGGACAACCGCGTCCCCGACCCGGACCTGACGGGCTCCCGCGAGCAGGTGCGCACTGCCCCGGCGCCAGCTCCCGCGCCCGCCCCGGCGCCCGCGCCCGCCGCCGAGGACACCGCCGCTGTCAAGGTGGAGTGCGCCGAACTCGAGCCGCAGGTCGGCCCGGCGAACGTCGAAGCCATCCGGATGACCGGGAAGGGCCCGCGCCCGGGCGAGGACGTGCAGACCTGGAAGGGCCGCGCCGCCAACGCCGTCGCCTACCGCGACGCGCTGCGGCAGGATCTGGCCGACCGGAACAACGGCGGCATGGGCGAGTTCTGAGAATCTTGCGTGTTAGGTGTTGACACCTGACATGCGAGGTCCTATGCTGTTGGTGTGGGGCGGGGATGCCGCCCCCGCCAACAACGGAGACACCATGACCACGCCGAACCCCGCCGCCGTCGCCGCCGCCATCACCGACCAGGTCGCCGACTACCTCGCCGCCCGCGCCCTCTCCGAGGTGCTCGCCGAGCAGGTCGCGGGCATCGCCTCCGAGCTGCTCTCGGACATGGTGGTCCTCGACGACGACGGCGAGCGCATCACGGCCCCGGACGACGCCTGGCTCTGTCGCGACGAGGACAGCGCCGCCTACTACGCCGAGCTCGAGGCGCGCACGAACGCCGCGATCCCGCACGACCTGCCCGCCGGCCACTGCCCGGCGCTCAATGCAGCCTCCGTGATGCGCGACGCCGAGGAGGCGCTCCTGCAGGCGATGGGCCCGCTCCTCGGCTTCGGTGGGATCACCATCCATCGGCTGGACCTGCGCCGCAAGATGATCGACAACGGCGTCGGTCTCGTGCTCGCCGTCGAGCGCGAGACCAGCCGCGCCGCCTGACCCGCAGACGCCCCACGCCCGCCCCGTACCTCCCCGGAGGTCGGGGCTTCGGCAGTGCGGGACCACCCCGCCAACCACCAACGGAGCCCACCCCATGATCCGCACCGCCACCATGCGCGCCCTCGGTCCCGCCGAGGATCAGACGCTCGCCCTGTTCACCGACCTGCAGCAGTGGGTCGACATCAACGGCTCGTCCAAGCGCGGGAAGACCACGCTGATGCGCGCCCTGTCGTTCACGCTGTGGGGCGAGGACATCGACGGCGACCGGCTCGGTGCCGACCTGGTCCGCGACGACGCCGACAAGATGGAGGCCGAGTTCGTGCTGCTCAACGGGCTGGAGGCCGGTCGGACCATGACCCGCAAGCGGTCGATCACGCGGTCGGTGCGCCGCCCGGGGAAGACGGAGGTGTCGCCCGACTCGGAGGTCAAGATGCGGGCCGCGCTCGGGCCGCTCGGGCACGACCACGACCTCGCCCGCCTCGTCATGTTCCCCATGAGCTGGCAGGCCGACGCGCTGACCGGAGGGGACCGCTCCGGTGCCAAGAGCCGGGGGCGCCCGCTGCGCGACAAACTCGCCCGCATCCTCCCGGCGGCCCCGGTGGTCGACGTGGTCGCCCGGCTGATGAAGGAGGCTGGCCAGCCGATGCGCGAGGGTGACCCTCTCGAGGAGAAGGCCGCGCGGAAGCTGCAGGCCGACGCGAACCGCGACGCGAGCACGCAGCGCGGGGCGGTCGATGCTATCGAGGCGCAGATCGTCAAGGCCGAGGAGCGCGCCCAGACGGCAGCCCGCTTCTCCGCCGAGGTCGTGGCCGGCGCGCAGGCGGTGCTGGACCTGTCGGCGGCGTGGAGCCAGTACGAGACGCACGGGGCCGCGGTCGGGGCCTACGAGCGCGAGGTGCAGGCGCTCGCGGCGTGGAAGCAGCGGTTCGCCAACCAGGGGCCGCGGCCGGACGACAACGGGGCGGAGATCACCAAGGCGACCGACTGGCGGAACCTCGCCCGCGCCACGGCTGCCGACAAGCGGCGGGACCTGGACCGCGCCGGGCGGGCGCTGGAGGATGCCCGGCGCGCCGAGCGGGGCCTCCGCGCCGCCCCCAGAGCGCCGGACCTCACCACCACCGCCGATGCTCGCGCCACGCTCGAGGCCGCGCGGAAGGCTGCCGAGTCCGCCCGCGAGCAGCTCGACGGGGCGCGCGCCTGGGATCCGCTCACCGCCGACGAGGTCATCGCCACCCGCATGGCGCTGAACAGTGCCGCCATCACCGCTGACCGCGCAACGCAGGACGCCGCCGCGCCCGCCCCGACGGGGCCGTGCGACCAATGCTGGAGCGAGGAGTGGCCGAAAGCCGCCCAGCGGGCCGCGCACCTCTCCGACGCCGCGGATGCCGCAGAGCGGGACATGGCCGCCGCCGAGGAGGCGCACGCCGCCGCCATCCGTGCCGCCGAGGACCGGAAGGCGCACCACATCGCCGACTGCGAGGCGGACTTCCAGCGGTTCGCCGCGGAGGCCGTCGCCGCCCGGGAGGCGCTGCTCGATGCCGAGCGTGCCTCTGAGGAGGCCGCAGAGCAGGCCCGCGTTGCCGCCATGAACGCCGCAGCCATCGCCACACAGCAGGCCACCGCCGCGTTCCAGCGCGCCGAGGAGGCCGAGTGCGAGGCCGGGGTCGTCCTGGAGCGCGCCGAGGCCGCCCGCGACGCCGCCGTGAAGGCCGGCACCGCCGCCCGTGAGTGGGACGCCGCAGCCGAGGCTCTGGGCGCCAAGCCCACCGTGCGCCCCGCGCCCGCCGCCGCCGGCACTCCGCCCGAGAAGGCGAAGCCGACCGCGCAGCAGATCGACGCCGCCCGGCAGACGCTCCGCGAGGCCTCCGAGGCCACGGGTGCCGCGGGCCAGCGCCTGCAGACCATCGACGACCTCCGCGCCGACCTGACGGAGGCCACCACGCGCCGGGACCGCGCCGTCTCCGAGGCCGCCCGTTGCGCCGCGCTGCTCAAGTCCATCCTGGCCGCGCCCTCCGAGGCGGTGCGAGCCTCCATCGAGGGGCTCGACGCCGGGCCGGTGACCCTCAAACTGGAGGGCACCGGGGTCAAGGTTCTCGTCGACGGGCGGCGCTGGCAGATCGCGAGCGACGGCGAACTCGTCGTGGCCGACCTGGCGTTCCGCGCCGCGCTGCGCCCTCACCTGCAGCTCTCGCCCGGGCGCCCCGCGACGTACCTGCCGCTGTTCGTGGACCGCGCGCAGGCCGTCGCCGGTCTCAAGTGGCCGGACGTTCCGGGCCCCGTCGTCCGGTTCTGGACCGCCGAGGGCGACATCGAGGTCACCCGCCACGCTGGGCGGCCGGCGTGAGGGTCGGGGGGCATGGGGCGAGGCAGGTGACCGAGTGCGCGGTCTCGTGGCATGGCATCACGATCGAGGAGGTGGCGGACGAACTCGGCGTCACGTTGTCGACGGCGCGGTCCTACGCCACCCACGCGAGGCGGGCCGGCTGGCTCCACGCTGGGGCGGTCCCTCGGCTGGTCGACCTCGGCGCACGCTGGGAGCCGGATTGGGAGGCGGCGAAGGCCCTCCGAGGGATCCAGCAGCGCATCTACCGCCGGATCTGCCTGCACTTCACCTGCGAGATGCCTGCCAGGCGCGAGAACCTGCAGGGGTTCAGCGACCGGCAGGCGCGGGACGCGGTGTACGCCCTCCGCGAGAAGGGCTTGGTCCAGCCCCTCGGGGTCCTGTACGCGACCGAGGCGGGACATCGGGCCGCGATTGCGAATACCGCAGCGTGACCACCACCAACTACACCTGACCCTCGCCACCGTCGCGCACCCTGATTTCCGTTGGGGGCTGGGCGGCGGTGGGCGGGGGTCTTTGGAGACGACATGCGAGACCTACAGGATGCCCTCGACCGCGTGAGCGAGCAGGCCGACGACGGGGCGCTCCCCGCGCCTCCGGTGCTGGTCTTCGTCATCCCCGGCGACCCAGTGGCGAAGGGGCGCCCCCGCGTGTCCACCGCCGGCGGGTTCGCTCGGGCGTTCACGCCGAAGCGCACCCGGGTGTACGAGTCGATCGTCCGCGACGCCGCGGTGCGGGCCGTCGCCGATGCTGGCGGGGCGTGGCCTCTCGCCGGGCCCGTCCGCGTCGAGATCCTCTCGGTGTTCCGCCGCCCCGGGCGCCTGTTCCGGCGGAAGGACCCCGACGGGGTGGTGCTGCACGACCGCCGGCCTGACCTCGACAACGTGATCAAGGCGGTCCTGGACGGCATGGACGGCGCGGGCGTGTGGCAGGACGACGCGCAGGTTGCCGAGGTCACGGCGCGGAAGGTCTACGGGCGGATCGTGGGCGAGCGCCGCGACAAGGTCAGCGAGCCGCCGCATGTGGCGGTTCGTGTGTGGACGATGAGCAACCAGAACGGAGGTGAGGGATGAGCGAGACGAAGACGCGCCCGACGGCGCAGGAGATCACGGACGCGGAGCACTACGTGGTCGCCGGCTTCCACGCCGAGGGTAGCCCGCGAACCCCGGGCGCGATGCGGGCAGGGGCCGACCGGCTGGACCGCATGCTCAACGTGCTGGCCTTCGCCCGGATGGCGCTACCCCCCGAGGAGCGGGAGATTCCGGTGCCGTGGGCCGAGACGGTGCCGACCCCTGCGCCTGCGGTCGAGCCTTCTGCGCCGGAGCAGTTCCGCGAGGGGCCGCAGGTCGAGCCGCCGCAGACCCCGACCGAGCGCGTCGCTGCCATGCTCGACTGGGAGGTCGAGGCGTTCGTGACGGGGGAGGGGGTTGGGCATTGGAGGGAGTGCGCGGGAGCCCACTGGGAGCGCTGCTGGGTCAACCTCGACGAGGACGAGGCAATCGACAGCTACGGCACCTGCTTTCGTCCCATGGACCCTGCTCCGGAGAGCCATGACTGGCGGTACGACGACAAGCGCGGCGACACCACCACCCCCGAGGGCCGCATGGAATGCACGCGGCGGCTGGCGGTGCACCTGCTCGCCGCGAAGGGGGCCCCCAATGGCTGACCTCTCACACCTCTCCCGCTGCCACGTCTGCCGGGCGAGCTGCCCCAAGGAGGCCGAAACCCGGTGCTCCCCCCGCGAGGACCAGACCGGCGAGCGCTGGTGCCCCAGCACGGAGTGGCCCCTCGCGGACCTCTGGGAGGGCACAACCACGCCCGAGGACGTGCATGCGCGGCAGGAGGCCGAGGCTCAGGCCCTCATCGACTGGGAGGCCACCGTGCACGCCAAGGAGGCCTCCAATGACTGACTGCCCCCGCTGCCAGGCCAGGACCTGGCCCCACGCCGGGGACCGCCCCCGGTGCTCATTCCCCGACGGCGTCTTCGACCCGGACGGCTGGAACTGCGCGACGATGGCCGAACTGCGCACCATCGCCGAGGAGGCGGGGCCGACCTGGTCCTGCGACCAGCACGCCGCGACGCTCCCGTGGGACGGCGAGTTCCTCATCCTCGGCTGGTACAAGAACCGGGGGCGCACGGAGTACGCCGGGATCCTCTCGGACAGCGACGTGCGCCCGCTGACGCTGGCCTCGGCCGACGAGTTCCTCGCCTGGGATGCCGAGGTGCGTGCGGCGCAGGCCCCGCCCCCGGGCCCCGCGGCTGGTCCCATCATCGCGACCATGACCCTGTCGCCGATGGACCGCGTGCACCTCGTCCACTCCGAGCGGGTGCACGTCGACATCACGGACCACCCGGAGCTCGTGCGGCTGCGGACGGAGCTCGAGTGGTTCGCCGACGAGGGGCACTACTCGACGACCTACCGGCGGGGCGCGGGCTTCGTCGACGCCTGCGGGCTCACGCAGGCCCGGCGCGCGCTCGGGCGCTGCATCGAGTGCGGCGAGCACGGGCACGAGAACTGCTTCGACCCCAACGCTGGAGGTGAGGAATGAGCGCAGACAACCCCCGCATTCTCCACGCCCGCTACGGCTACGGCTGGGCCCGCGGCAGGGCGAAGGACGGCAAGGTCTCGTGCCGGTTTGACCGAGTCTTCGGCGGGCGCTGGGTTCCCCTGCAGGCCGACGAGGTCCAACGCGTCACCTTGACCCCCTGGAGCGCCTGATGTTCTTCGAGTCCGCCGCCTACATCGTCGACGCGCTGCACCACATCGGGCAACCGGCGACCAGCTACGACATCGGCCCCGCCTGCAAGACCCAGCCACGCACCATCAGGCGTCACCTCGTCGAGATGCACCAGAACGGGCTTGTGTGCCCCGTTTACAAGACGCCAACCGGGTACCCCCGTTGGATCCTCACCGCCCGCGGAGAGGCCTTCCGGCAGGCGCTCATGGTGCAGCCGGAGCCGCTCGCCGACGGCAACATCATCGAGGTGGCCATCGTGTCCGACGGGTCCCCCGAGGAGCCCGCCAGACAATCAGTGCGCGATACCTTGCATGTTACGAGGTGACATGCTACCTATTGGGGGTGGGGAGCGGGACGGCTCCCGCCCCACCCCGGAGGTTCCATGTCCCTGCCTGACCGCCTGCTCCCCGCCCTGCACCACCGCGACGTCGGTGACGAGGTGGCCCGCGACCTCACGACGAGCCTGCTCGAGCTGGGAATCAAGGCCTTCGTCGCCTACGACCATGTCGGCCTGGCGTTCCTTGTGTCCTGCGACCGGCACGGCCTGCGCCGCATCGACGCGAGCAAGGCGGGGTGGCCCGACGAGGAGCGCCCCTGCTCTGTGGACGGCTGGACCGAGACCCTCGTGGGCTGCTACCCGAACCACTGGCAGGCGCTCCGGTGAGGCGCCGCCGCGCCGCCGGCGGGCGGAACATCCCGCCCCCGCGGGTCGAGGTGGCCCCGGCCACGCCCGAGACCGGCACCGCCTACGCGCCGTCGAAGGGCTGCCGGCTCGCCGCTGAGCGGTGGCCTGACGGGCGCGTGGTTGCCCACTGGAACGGTCGGTGGGTTCGCGCCGACGCTGAGACCTTCCGCCCGAGCTGAAAGACGAGAACCAACGGAGAGACACATGAGTGACGAGAAGTTCGACGAGAGCAAGCGGATCAAGGTGCACACCGGATGGGAGAAGTTCCGTGGTCGTGGCATCGCGTTCGGCATCGCGCTGGGGATGGCTGCCGGCGCGGTTGCCCTCGGGCACGTCAACAGCATCGCCGCCGAGCGCGTCGCGGTCTACTGCCTTGTCGCGTGGATGGCTGGCCGACCGGTTGTGTGGGCGAACCGACACATCCACAAGACGCTGTCCGCGAAACAGGCGGCGGAAGAGTCGGCAGGGGACGTTGACGGGTTCAACGCCACCCGCGCCGGGTACCTGCTCCTCACGTTGCCGCTTCTCGCCTTCTCGCTGCTGTTCTGGGTGCCGCTCCGCTGGGGCATCGTCTACGCGACCGCGCTGGGGTGGCTCTGATGTGTGAGACCACCAACGGCACGCCGTGCCCCTGCTCGGAGACGCCGAGCGCCAACCCCAAGCGCCGCACCTGCGCGACGCCGGGCTGCACCCGCATCGAGTCGGGTGGCGCGAGGCACTGCCGGACGTGCCGGACGGAGAGGCCGCTGCGGATTGAGGTTGCGAAGCTCACCGAGGCCCACGAGCGCATCGGTGCCGACTGGTCGAGGGCGATAGCCTGCATCGACGCGACACACGAGATCCTGGACGGCGCGAACGTCTCCCGGGCTCACCACCTCGGCGGCGGCCTGTCGCTAGAGGGTCGGGTCGAGTCGCTGGTTCGCAACCGGGACACGGTGGTGTCGCTGTACACGGAGGTCGTCATCAAGCGCGACGAGGCCGTGAGGGCGCTGGACCTCGCTCGCGCTGCCGCCAAGGGGCAGAAGGAGCGGCTGCGGCGGGCGAAGGCGGAGATCTCCACCACGCTCGACCGTCTCCAGATTTCGCACGCTGAAACCGATGCGACCCAGCACCACCTGCGCGCGGTCATCGAGCAGCGAGACGACGCCCGCGGCGCCCTCGGCGTGGCCCGCAAGGAGTCCGACGCCCTCCGTCTGCGCCTCCGCATCATGCACGCCGTGGCCGCCCTGCTCGGGGTCGCTGCGGTGGCTGGGGGTGTGCTGTGAAGGTCACCGTCACGCCAGACGAGATCCGATTCGACCTGCGCAAGCGGAAGCGCCGCAAGCCACCACGCAAGGCCGGCGACAAGAAGACGCTCAAGGACGGCACCGTGATGGTCTGCCGCGAGTCCTACGTCAAGGTCTTCGGCGTATGGGGTGTGGAGTGCCGACGCGGCAAGCCGGTCCTGGAGTGGGTCAAGGAGGGCACGAAGCGCCCGTGGGAGGCGACACCGTGAGCCCCCGCATCCTCCTCGCCGACGACGTCCCGCCCATCACCCGCGCCATCGCGCGCCAACTCCGGCACCTCGGCACCTTCGAGACCGCCGACGGGGGCCGCGACCCCTACGCGGTGTGCCTCGACGCGATCAAGCGCCTCGTGGACGACCCGCCGGACGTGCTCATCGTCGACGGGCTCGAGGGCTACGGCGCGACGGTGGCGGAGGTCGCGCAGGACGAGGGCGTGCCCTGCATCGCCCACACGGCCGAGCCTGGGCGGTTCCGCCGGCTGGGCGTCACCATCATCTTCAAGGACGGCCTGGGAGACCTGGGCCCGCTGGGGGCGGCTGTGGGTCGGGCTCTGGCGAAGGAGAGCGACCATGGGTGAGCAGCAGACCGAGACCCTCACCACCCGATGGGCCGGCGTCCTCGCCCGCCTCGCCGAAGGCCCGGCCGACTACGGCCCTCACGACACGGAGCAGGTCTGCGCCGCGCTGGAGCGGGTCTGCGACGAGCGCGACCGGCTGCGGCGGGTGCTCGCCGGTGAGACTGGCGACGCCGACACCATCGGGGGCGGCTGGCTCTGCGACCTCGTCGGCGACTGGATCCACCCGGAGCGAGGCGTTCAGGTCGAGCGCGTGCGGAACTGGCCGCCCCAGTGGCGCGCGTTCTACAGGGGCCGGTGGACGGACCACGACACCGCAGTTGCTGGGATGGACGTGGCCATGGCTGCGACCGCTACGCCCGAGGAGGCACCCCATGGCTGAGCCCCTCCGCCTCCCCATGGCGCTCCCGCCCGCCCCCGCCGAGCACCCGGACGTGGCGTACACGGACCCCGCGGTGGCCCGCGCCCACGTCGAGTACCTCGGGCGCCGCTACTGCCTCGGGACCGACCGCCTCGTGCTCTGGGAGCCCTTCGCAGGCGCTGGGGCCTACATGGACGCCTGGAAGCACTGCCGGCATTGGGACACCGTCGTCGCCGGCGAGCTCGACCCCGGGGCGCCCACGGTGCGTTCCGGCCGGGTGGAGCGCCGCGACGTCTTCGACGGGCCTCCGGGCGGGGTTTGCGACTGGGCAGTCAGTAACGGGCCCTTCTCCACCTTCGACCGCTGGCTCCCGGTGCTGCTCCAGCACGCCCGCGTCGGGGTCTCGCTGCTCGTGGTCGGCCAGTCGGTCGCCCCCATGGTCCGCGACTGGATGTGGGACAACGCGCCCCTGGATGAGGAGTGCTGGCTCACGCCCCGCATGGGCTTCGACCGGCCGGGCAAGAAGCCGGGGACCGACATGCGGGAGTACGCCCTCGTCACCTGGCTGCGCCGCGCCGGGGAGTGGCGGGGGCGGATGCGCCTCGCCCGCTACAACTGGCGGACCGGGCAGACTTGGGGGCGGGGATGAGCATCATCTACACGCCTCGTGTCTTGGCCTTGTAGCGACGCCTGGACTCTCTGTTGCGCTCAACCTTGCAGGGCGCGCAGTACTTGAGTCGGGGGCCGCCATGAATGGCGGTGCCACAATCAACGCAGAGGCCAGCAACAAGGGTTGTCCGGTACCCACTTCTGTCCATCCGTGCAGCGACCGTCTCGGCGTGGTGCTCGGCGGCGTGATCGCTCTGGGTGATGAGATCCAAGTTGGCGATACTGTCGTTGAGTGTATCGCGGTCGATGTGGTGAACAGCCATCCCGGGGGGGATTGGTCCGTTGGCGGACTGCCACACATGACGAGCACGGAGCGACCAAGCGTTTGGCTCGGCCACCTTGACCCAGGCGCGCTTCACCCCGCCGCGCCCGTGCCGGGTACGAATGCGCACCGACCCGACGGGGGCCTTGTTGGCTGGCGTGTGCCCGCGGGTGAACCCACCAGGGACAGAGAGGCCTCTCCTGCTGTCGGAGTAGCACCTGTGGGAGCAGAACTTCAAGGACTTGCGGCGCGCGGACATGTCTTCGCTACATACTGGGCACTTCCGCATCACGTTCCTCCGGTTGTTGGGGTATTGTATCCCCACACGCTGGAACTATCCACCCCGAACGTAAGGAGGCTGGAGTGAGCAACCACCGACACGAGCTGTTCCGAGGCGCTAAGGGTCGCCTGCTCGCGGGCGCAGTCACGTACGGCCCTGAGTCGTCGTGGTGGAGCCTGAAGACCCGTGGACGGAGGGTGGCCGCCGACAACTACGCGGAGGCGGTGGCGTGCGCGCGCCGGGATGCTGGGATGCCCGCAGTCGTGCGGCAACTCCGGGGCGAGGACGTGCGCCCGAAGGACCCGCGACAGACAGGGCTGTTTGGGGGTGCGCGATGAGCCGCCGCCGCTGGAGCATGGCCACCGCCCGCGCCATCCGCGACGACCTGGAGAGCGGGCACGACCGCACGTGGGCCGCCGTCGCCGCAGAGCACGGGATGTCCGTGCCCACACTGTACGACCGTCTCCGCGTCCGCGGGATGCTGCCCGACATGGCGAAGCGCCCACAGCGGGAGCACCCGCAGGACGGCAAGGTCATCCGCGCCATCGCCATCCGCAACACCGAGGGCATCACCTGGGCGGCCATCGCGCCGCGGGTCGGGTGGGTCTGGACGCTGGGGCTCCTCCGCACCCGCGTGTCGCGGTACGCCAGGCGCTACGGGGTCGAGGTCGTCAACATCAACCCGCGCCGAGGTGCCGCATGAGATGCCGCCACTGCCCCCACGGTCCGCGGGCCTGCAACCACCCGAAGGTGCAGCCGTTCGAAGGGGAGCCGCCGAGCCGGCTGGGGTCTGCCATCGTCGACTGGTGGATCGACCACCCGCAGCACGCGCAGGGGAGGACGCCGGGAGAGCCGTCGCGGCCGTGCCCGGGGGCGCAGCAGGAGGGCGTAGGGAGCCCAAGGCGGGGAGTCTGAGTCGGGCCGCCGAGGGGCCACCGTCTCGCCGGGTACGCCGGCCGGTGCCTCGCTGCTGGCTGGCGCTGTGCTCCGCATTCGCGCCTTTGACGCCGCCGCTCGTTCCGACCGGATGGGCGATCGTAGACCACAGTGTCGAGCCCTCGGAGCGCAAGTGCCCGGAATCACCGGGATGGCACGCGGAATGTGCCAGAGCAAGCGCGGGGCGCAGTCGTGTGCTACATTTGTGCTACACGGAGCAGCCATGGCCAGACGACGCCGTATCAAGCAGGTTCCGTGGCCCTCGACTCGGGGGCCGCGCGAGCTCGTGAACGGGGTGCAGCAGCACGCCGACCGGACGGGGCAGTCGTTCTCGGAGGCTCACCGGGAGGTGGTGCGGGCTGGGCTGGAGCAGGTCACCCGGGGAGGCGACGATGCCCAAGCGCAGTAGTGCCGACCCCGCGAAGGTCGAGGCAGCCATGAAGGCGTGCGATTCCTCGCTGCCTGCGTCGCGTCGGATCTCCCAGCGGGCCGCGGCGAAGCGGTACGGCGTGCCCCTCGGGACGCTCAAGTCGCGGATCCGGAGGGCCCGGGAGGAGGGGGCGGATGCGTCCGCGGATGCATCCAGCCTGGATGAAACCAGGGCGGATGCATCCACCCCGAACCAGAGGCCGGAGCGTCGGACGGTTCCGGACCGGGTGGAGCGTGACGAGCGCCTGACGGGGCAGCAGTGGCAGGCGGCGATGCTCACGGTGGCCGCGAGGATGACGGCGGGGCAGATCGCCGTGGTGGTCGGGGTGGCCCGCTCCACCATCTTCGCGTGGCGCAAGGAGCCCGTGTTCTCCGCCGTGTGCGACGAACTCCGCGGGGAGGCCCGGGTGCGGGCGCAGGAGACAGTGGCCCGTGCGGGCGAGGAGGCGGCCCACCTCTCCCGCGACACGAACCAGGCGCTGCGTCGCCTGCTGGACGATGCGGTCGCCGTCCTGGACCGCGCGGAGGATGAGCAAGTCCCGGCGGCCGACATCAAGGCGGCTCGGGCGATGATTCTCGCGTTGGCCGACAAGGTGCCGAAGGGCACGACGCCGATGCTCGACCGCAGCGGCTTCCCGAAGACGGAGCGCACCGAGATCGTCGTGGACCAGAACCCAGCCGAGCGGATCGGCAGGGCCCAACACCGAGCGGAGGGCGCAGGCCTTCGGCTCCTCACAACGGAGACAGCATGACCCGCACTTCCCTCACTCTGGTCGCCTTGGCGCTCGCCGCCTGCCGCACCCCTGCCGGCCCCGGGGCGCCCGCCCAGCCCGGCGGGGACACGGCGGGACCGCTCGCCCCCTCGCACGACACGTGGAACCCCCCGATGGGCGACACGGGCGGCGAGGACACGGGCGAGGCGCTCGAGGACGACACCGGGAGCACCGACACCCAGCCGGCCGCGCTTCAGGCGCGCCCCGACGCCGTGGCCGGCGTGTCCCAGGTCGCATGGGTCGGCGGCGGCGGCTCGCTCGACGGGTGGGCCTGCGACGGACTCATCGTGTGGGCGAGCCGGGACCACGAGTGCGGCGACGCGCTCAGCCTGCCCGCGCAGCTCCCGCCGGACGCGTGGCTCTGCGCCGACGTGGTCGAGGCCGGGGAGTGGGGGTGCATCGCCACGCTGGACGGGGTGGCGCAGGTCGTGACTGTTCGGGGGCGATAGTGCGCTACGGCCCCCACATCGTCCTGCAGGCTGCCGCCAAGTGCGGCTCCCGCACCCTGCGTTCTCGTCTCGCGCCAGAACTGCCCCAGCGCCACGCGCAGACCCACGCGGGCCTGTGGGCGGGTGAGGCGCTGCCCCCAGCCCTGCGGCGCCTCACGTCCATCCGTGACCCGCTGTCCTGGCACCTCTCGCACTTCCAGCACTGGTGGCGGGCGTGGCACGGCGGCATGGACCGCGTGGTGTGCTGGCTGGCTCCGGCTGGGCGTGAACTTGTGGCGGGCCTGCTCGCTACCTTCGCCACGCCAGAAGAAGCGGAGATGGCATGTCCGGGCATCCGGGCCACCGTGTGGGGCCTGTACGTCGAGGGCGTGACGGATGCCCGCGTGGCCCGCCTGCCGCTCGACCAGCGGCCGGACGCGCTCGCGCACCCCCAGCACCGGTGGGACGTGCCCATCCGTCGGTGGATGGCGGAGCGGGGCGTGGGGCTGTTCACGTGGGCGACCGTGCGGCAGTTGATGCCGGCGCCCTGGTGGGACACCGTCAGCCTGACGCCCGCAGCCATCAGGGTCGGGCGAGACACGGGTGTGCCGGTCCGCACCCTCTACGACGCCGCGATCAACGTCCACCACCTCGACGAAGGGCTCGCGGAGGTCGCTGAGGCGTGGGGCCTGGGGGTCGCCGACCTGCCGGAGCGGAAGCGGGGCGACGTGGCCGACGGCGAGCTATCCCCCACCCCGGAGCAGATTGAGCGCATCCGGCACGCCGAGCGCGCTGTCTACGCCTGGTTCCCATGGGACGAGGACGTGCCCCCGGTCGTGTGGGGCCACCGGGTCCGCCGGTGACGGTGCAGTCGCCGACCGTGCGCCGGTTCGTTGAGCTCCTCCGAGAGGTGGGAGAGCAGGACACCGCGACGGGATGCGCCCGCGTTGTTCTGTCGGCGCTGGATGTGCTGACGGAGGACGACCTCGCTGCCGAGGTGGTCGCGCAGGAGGCCACATGGTGGGCCGAGTGGTTGGAGTCCGACGGCATCCCCGCCGCCATCGACGAGCGGAACCGGACGGTGAGGATGGACGCCCCCGGCGACCCCGGGGATGCGGTCATCGCGTGGATGGAGTCGACCTTCCCCGGCTACATGGCGGGGTGGTTCAACCGGAAGATCGCGGCCGTCCTGGAGTGGTTCAGCGCCGAGGTCGCGGCGGGCAACTCCCCGCGGCTCATCATCGAGGCCCCGCCGCGACACGGCAAGTCCCTCATGGTGTCCCAGCGGTGGCCCGTGTGGCACATGGGGCAGAACCCGGGCCACGAGGTCATCTGTGCAAGCTACGGGCTGAACCTCGCCAAGGAGCACAGTGTCGCGGCGCGGCGGGCCGCCACCTCTGGCACCGTGCGCGGCATCTGGTGGGGGGAGTGGGGCAGCAAGCTGAAGGACCAGGCGGATCACTGGGAGATGCCGAACGGGTCCACCTACAAGGCGGTCGGCGTCGGCGGCCCCATCACGGGGCACGGCGCGCACGTTCTCGTCATCGACGACCCGTTCAAGAACTCCGAGCAGGCCCGCAGCAAGACCCAGCGGGACAAGGTCTGGACCTGGTACACGGGCGACGCGTACACCCGCCTTGCTCCCGGAGGTGGCGTGCTCGTCATGCACACCCGGTGGCACGAGGGCGACCTCGTCGGCCGCCTGCTCGAGGAGGAGAAGAAGGGGGGAGACAAGTGGGTGCGGGTCCGCTTCCCCGCCATCGCGGAGGAGGACGAGGAGCACCGGAAGGCCGGCGAGGCGCTCCACCCTGACCGGTACAGCCTCGCCCGGCTGGAGAAGATCCGCGCGGTCCTGCCCCCGTGGCAGTGGGCCGCCCTGTTCCAGCAGCGCCCGACCCCCGCGTCCGGGGGGCTGCTGAAGCGTGAGTGGCTTTCGCAGTTCTGGTCTGGGACGGTGGAGTCGCTCGGGCTGGAGGAGATCGTCGTCAGCGGGGACCTCACGTTCAAGGGCGGCGAGCGGTCCGACTTCGTGGTGCTGCAGGCGTGGGGCATCGTCGGTGCACGGCGCTACCTGCTCGACCAAGTCCGAGCCCGCATGGACTACCCGAGCAGCAAGGCCGCTCTCCGGGCGTTCGTGTCGAAGTGGAACCCCACCGCGGTCATCATCGAGGACAAGGCGAACGGGCCGGCGCTGGTCGCAGACCTCCGCGACGTGATCCCGGGCCTGATTGCCGTCAACCCCGGCACGAAGTCCAAGGAGGAGCGCGTCCAGGTCGGATCGCTGCCGCCGTTCTCCGCGATGCAAGTGTGGCTGCCCGACCCCGCGAACTCGCCATGGGTGCACGACTACATCGAGGAGTCGGTCGCCTTCCCGAAGGGGAAGCATGACGACCAAGTGGACACGACGTCTCAGGTGCTCCTGTGGCTCGTCCGGCGCGGGAACGGCGGGATCGACGTGAACGAACTGGACGAACTCGCGCGCCTGCTGGGGTGACGTTCCACCTTGACACGCGCGTCCCATCGTGCAACGGTCACCCCATGGTGTGCTCCGCCTCGCATCCGTTCGCTCCCCCTGTGCCCGCGCCCGTCAAGTGGCAGCGGGTCGAAGTCGTCGCGGGCAACCGTCCGCCGGACGACCACCCGCCCGGGGATGGGTTCACGGCTGGCGCGTGGCGCAAGGTGGCATCGCTGGGCCTGCGTGACCGCTGGGAGCGCCCCGTCTACCTCTCTGGTGGTGCTCTCCGCGCCGCGGGGGTCTGATGGCGAAGGCGAGCGCATGGGCGCGCCTCATGGGGGTCCTGCGGGGCCTGTTCGGTGTTCGGTCTGCCGTTCCGATGATCCGGCTCCCCCGGTCTGCGGAGGTCGGCATCGTCGGCGCTCCCCTCGTGGTCAACGTCGGGACGCGGGAGTCGCACTACCTGGTGGACCCCGTGGTGCTGCGCGACCTCGTGGCGAAGCATCCGGAAGCCCGGTACGGCCTGGACATCATCAGCAGCCAGATCGCCGGCCGCGAGGTTCGACTCTCGATGACGGGCCCGGACGGCGAACTCGTGGACCTGCCGGACACGCACCCGGCCATGGTGTTCATGCGGACCCGGATCAAGGGCTACACGCTGCACCAGTACGTTCAGCGGCAACTCATCAACCTGCACTTCGGCGCGTTCTGCGCTGAGATCCGTGGGCGGCCCTCCCCGGTGGCTCCCGACGTCGCGCTACTCATCCCGCACGACCCCGAGGACGTCAACCCGCTGCTGACGGACGATGAGACGCAGCTCGTGGGCTTCCAGGTGACGTTGCCGACGACGGAGCGGAAGGTCGTGCCGGAGCGGTTCGTGTTCGGCTCCATCGCGCCGATCCTGGGCGGCGTGGACCGGTTCACGGGCGTGTCCCCGTTCTACTCGCTGCTGCCCTACCTCGAGTCGGCCGCCAAGGACGCCACGTACCTCCGCGACAAGCCGCGCGGGAGCACCTCGAACATCAAGATCGCGGCGAGCCTACCGGCGTCCGAGATGGCGCCCGTGGTGGAGTCCATCGTCCGCATCCGCGAGAGCAAGGGCGTGACGATCCAGCCCAAGGACTTCAACATCGAGGCTCTCCGCTCTCCGAGCGAGACGGACGACATTGAGACGCGGCTCTCCGCCACGAACGAGCAGGTGACCCTGACGCTCGGCCTCGCCCCCGTGGTGATGAACCAGAGCGTGACGAACGACAGCGCCGCGAAGGTCCAGCAGGACCAGATGTTCCGGCACATGCAGAGCCTGACCCAGCTTCTCTGGGCGCAGCACGAGCCGCTCCTCCGCCTCCTGGCCCGCCCGGGCGAGATGGCGGCCGGGCTCCACTTCCGCACCGACTGGTCGGACGTCATCCAGGCACGCTCCGAGGCGGCTGAGGCGGCATCCATCGACGTCGACAAGAAGCGCGCCGACCTGTTCAAGACCTACACCGACGCCGGTGTCCCGCTGCTCATTGCGGCAGACCTGGCCGGCGTCGACCTCTCCACGGAGGCCCCCGATGGGCAAGACCGAACTACGACAGCACGGGCAGCACGCCGCGGGCTTCGCGCTCTCCCCTCTGGCTGAGGGTGGTGAGTTCCACGTCCTGAACTCGGGCAAGGCGTACAACGGGGAGATCCTGCTGCGCGGGGTCATCGTGATCCGCGAGAACCCGAACGTGGCCGGTGAGCTCATCATGCTCGGCGATCACAACCGGTCCGTCATCCTCGGCGCGTGGACGGGCGTGTCCGTCAACGGTGCCGCCGTCGTGGCCGACGCCTACCGGTGGGCCTCCCCCGAGGTCGAGCCGCAGGTGTCCCGGTACCGTGGCCTGGTCGAGGAGAAGCTCCTGTGGGGTACGTCCATCGGCTTCACGGGACGCTGGTACTACGCTGCCGAGCTCCCCGACAGCGACCCCGACAAGGAGTCTGGGGCCACCTGGATCATCGAGGGCACCGAGGAGAACCCCATCGAGGTTTATGAGGCCTCCCTCGTGACCATCGGCGCCGACGCCGACAGCATGATCACGTACCAGTTCGCCGCAGCCCCCGAGGGGACCACCCAGGCCGGCGCCCTCGAGCTCGAGCCCGAGGACGAGCGCGTCGTCGAGGGCATCGCTGGATCGCTCATGCTCCGGCATCTCGTGGACGACCACGGCATGGAAGCGGAGGCCGCGGAGGACGCGGTGCGCCGCATGCTGGCTGGCGAGGACCCGGACGTCATCGATGACGACGCAGGCGAGGACGAGGAGGCCGAAGCCGCCGCCGACCCCGGGGCGGAGTTCTCCGCCGACGCGGACGACGAGCCCGACGACGAGGATGCCCCCATCGAGAAGGAGCCCACACCGGCTCCCCCGGCCACCTTCGCCGAGTTCCTGAGCGCGCCGCCGCCCGCTCCCGAGGGCGACACGTTCGCCGACTTTCTCCGCGCCGTTCCATCCTGAACGGTTGCGTTCCACTCTGACACGCGGTAGCGTGCCAACCTGACCAGGAGGGCCCAAATGGCCACGGATACCCCCATCGACCTCTCGGGCCTCAGCGCTGAGCAGACCATCGAGCGCATCGGCGCCGAGCTCACCGACAACCGGGCGCAGCTCGCCGCGGTCAAGGCATCGCTGACCGAGGCCCTCGCCAACCCCGACACGGCCGGCGCCGAGGTCGAGATTGGTGGCTACGCCGCCTTCTGCGACGACAAGGGCAATCTGAAGCTGACCGACGGTCGCGCCACCTTCGTCACCGGCAAGCACGGCGACAAGCGGGTCGACGTCGAGGTCCCCGGCCTGTTCAGCGCCATCGACAAGGGCGTGGCCGGCATCAGCGAGGGCGACGCCGCCGCCATCAAGGCATTCCGCCACCACCTCGGGGAGGTCTCCGTCCTCGCCAAGGTCGGCGTGCACACCACGCCGCACCAGCAGATCGCCGACCTGAAGCGCGCCGCCAAGTCCGCCCCCAAGGCGGTCCGCGGGGCCTTCACCAAGCTGGCGGCCGACGCCGAGGCCGGGTTCGGCCAGTTCATCCGGGGTCGCGGCGCGACCTTCGCCGACGCCTACTCGACCGCCACGTCCTCGGGCAACCCCGGGTACCAGTGGGTGAACGACGAGTTCCTCCCCGACGTCATCAGCACCGTCCCCGACGAGGCGGGTCTCTACGAGATCCTGACCACGCCGGTCGGCGGCGGTCGCCACGCTACCGCGGCCATGAAGGCCCGGGTGCTCACCAACCCCGGTGGTATGGCCCTCATCGGCCGGCAGACCTCCGGCACGGTGGTCAACTACCCGAAGACCGAGATGACCACGGCGGTCGAGTCCCTGACCGGCCCCCGCGCCGTCTGGGCCCACGTCATGGACGAGGTGGACCTCAACGACCCGCGCGCGGTGCTCGACGAGGTCGGCCTGGCACAGGTCGCCAGCGACTACGCCTACCGCTCGACCCTCGACGGGATGCTCCTCCACGGTGAGCAGGAGACGGCCGCGTCGGCTCACGTCTTCGCCGCCGCTGGCCTCCAGGAACTCGCCTGGAAGGGGCGGTTCGCGTCCTTCTCCGGCACCGCGCAGGACCCGCTCCTGATCGCCGACGGCATCCTCGCGTGGGCGGCCGACCGCTCCAACCGCGTCGACATCGTCGCCGGCACGAGCCTCTCCGCCGCGGGCGACATCGACACCAGCCGGGCCAACTTCCTCACGGCCCACAACTACATGATCGGCCTGCTCAACGACGAGTACCAGCGCCCGACCATGGGCCTCAAGCTCATCGTGCACCCCGCGGTCGGCCGGAAGCTCCTCGAGGTCAGCGCGACGGGCACGTTCTCGGAGCCGCTGTTCACCCCGAACCTCTCCGGGGCGAACCCCTGGCTGGTCGGTACGCTCATCGACGGCACCGAGGTCTACGCCCACAGCTACGTGAGCAAGAACTACAGCTCGACCGGCGTGCCCACCTCGGGCCAGTCGCTCGACGTGATGATCTACGCCTACTCCCCGATGATGTTCGACATCGTCGGCGCGCAGGACCGCCAGTTCGCCATCGAGCGCGTGCCCGACAGCGAGTACACCGTCCTGCGGCGCAAGCAGAACCGGTCCTGCTGGTCCCCGCTCCCGAGCGCGGACAAGGCCTTCGCGGTCGGCTACAACGTGGACTTCAGCGTCTGATCGCTGACCTCGCCCCGCTAAGGGGCGAGGTCTCCCCCCTCTTCCCCGACCCATTCGCTCCAGGAGAGCCCCATGTCCCTCATGCCCATCCGGCTCCTCGCCGCCGGCACCAACGCCACCGACGACTCCTACGCCCGCATCCCCGGCGAGTCCACCCAGGACTACAAGCTCGTCCAGGCCGAGGTCACGGACTGGGGCGGCGTCGCTGCTGACGCCACGGACTACATCGACGTGATCGTGAAGAAGAACACGACCACCCTCGAGACCGTCACCACCTCGACCACCGCGCTCGTCGCCCTGACCGCGGACACCCTGTCCGACGTGCAGGACACGATCGTCTCCGGCGGCGACTACATCCACCTCGACGTGAACAAGGCCGGCACCGGCCCGACTTACGACCTCGAGGTCCTCCTCATGCTGGAGCCGGTCAACCTCCCCTGACCCGACCCGCTGACGCCCTCGGGGGCAGGTTCCCACCCCGGGGGCCTGCCCCCTTCGCGTATGCACCCCCTCGTAGGAGTTCCCCATGGCCACCGCAACGATGGTCGGCATCCCCAGCAACGGTCTCCACAAGGAGACGGGCGTGGATTCGTCGGCCGGGCTCACCCTCACCATCGACACCGATGCGGCCGTGGTGTACGCCTACGCCTCCGCAGCGATGACCTTCGAGAACCCCGAGGGTGGCGACGCTGGTGTTCTGGAGGCGTCAACCTGGCTCATCGTGTGGCAGCAGGAGGAGGCGTCGAAGCTGACCACGCAGAGTCAGATGCTGTTCAAGGCGGCGAGCAGCACCGCGGACATCACCTTCCGGCACGTCTGAGGCTACCCCATGGCGCTCCTCTCCCTCGCGGACTTCAAGTCCCTGTACTGGCACGGCGACGCCAGCGACACCACGCAGGACACGCGCCTGACGGCGTGGCTGGCTGCGTGGGAGGACGCGTTCCTCGAGCACATCGGGGTCCCGGTCAACGACGCGGACACGCGAACGCTGGACTCGGCCACCTACACGGTGATCTACACGTCCCAGTACGACACCCGGGTCGCCCGTGGGCCTGCCGGCCACGTGGTTCCCCCAGTGGTCCCCTGGAGCACTACGGGCCTGTTCTCGTCGTCGGACGGGGCCTTCGCGGACGCCTCGGACGAGTTCACCTCGGGCGAGTACGACGACCGGATGCCCAACAGCCCGATCCACGCCCGGGTCAAGCTGCGCCCCGGCTACTCGTTCGCCGAGTCCGACGAGGTCAAGCTCGTCGGCACCGGCGGCTACTCCACGGTCCCCGACCGCTTCGTGTACGCCTTCGGCCTCACGATGGATTGGTGGGACCGAGTGAACGACCACCGGACCATCCGGTCCAAGACCGTCGAGCGCACGCCCACGGCATCGTTCCGCGCCGAGGACCTGCCCCCCGACCTCCGGGGGTTGATGGACGCGCTCCGGATGCCCTGGAAGCGCATCTGATGCCGCTCACGCCCGAGCAGTGGGGAGCGTTCTGGTCGGACGCCCCCGACCGGGCGGAGAAGCGCGTGGACGCGGCGGCGGCGCTTCTGGGTGACTCCATGGGCCTGGCCACCGCCGCGAACATCCTGTCCCGCCTCACGCGCCGCTCTGGCGACCTGCTCGACTCGGTCAAGGTCGACGTCGTGCGCCGCGGGGCGGTGGTCGGCATCGTCCTCACGGTGGGCGAGGACAGCCCGGCCGGCGCCTACGCCAAGGTGCAGGACGAGGGGTCCGGCTACCTCCCTGGCGGCGTCATTCGGCCCAAGAACGGCCAGTATCTGGCGATCCCCATGCCTATCGGGCGCGGGCGGTCCGGCCCGCAGAGCCCCCGGCAGCTTCCCGAGGCGGACACGCTGTGGATCCCGCGCGTCGGGGGCGGCTTCTACGTCATCCACGGCGGCCAACTGCTGTTCGTGCTGGTGCCAGAGGTCCGGCTCCTCCCGAAGCGATACGCCATGGACGCATTCGAGGACGTCGCCGGCCGAGAGGCCCCGGGCGAACTCGCCGCCATCGTTGAGGTGCTCCAGTGAGCTTCGAACGCGCCAACCGCCGCGCCGCGCTGATCTCTCTGCTCGAGGGCCTGTCCTTCACGGGCACAGGCCTCATCGGGGCCCCCGTGTCGCTGTCTGGACTGGTCGAGTCCGGCCCGCTGCCCGTCGAGCGCCCCAAGGGGAAGGTGGGCGCCATCGTGCAGCCCCTCACCGCCCCCACGACGCCCGACGGGCTCTGGTACCGCTCCCGGGAGACCTGGCACGTGCGCGTGTGGCTCGGCATCGAGAAGACCGCGCGCGGCGATTCGTCGGATGCGCCCATCGAGACGCTCCGGTCGGCATTGACGGGGACCACCCTCGGGGGCTACGCTCACGCAATCCGCGACGTGAATCCCACCCACCTGATTGAGATCGGACGGCTGAGCATCGACGTGATCATGTCCGTCGAGTTCATGCGCCCGGCTGGAGGCTGACCCGATGTCCTGGGGATTCGACGCGACCGAGTGGCAGATCCGGGTTCCGGTGACCATCACGGCGAGCGTGGCGGCTGCCACCGACCTCCGCGTCACAATCCTGGTGGATGCGGACTTCTCCCTGTTCTGGGACAACGTCGACAGTGACGGCTACTTCATCGAGTTCGCCGACGCTGACGGGAATGCGTTGGACTGGGACCGCTCGAACTGGGTCTTCGCCAGCCGCCAGGCGTCCCTGCGGGTCGACTACACGACCCCGACCGGGAGCACCACCGGGCACATGCACGTCGTGTACATGTACCTGACGAAGTCCGGCGCAGGCCCCTCGGGCGGCGGCGACCAGTCGTCCACGCTCTCGGGCACCCCGACTGCGGCCAGCGGCTTCCTCCCTCCGGCGATGCTGTTCCCGCCCGAGGGGTTCGAGACCATCACGGGGGCGCTCGTCCGCGACGACGACGGCACGTACCGCCCGGTGGACGAACTCGTGCTCATCCAGGACGGGACGTTCGTGGTGCTGCTCACCTTCGGCGACGTGTTCATGAAGAACACCCCGGGGGCCGAGTACAACGGTAAGCCCGAGTCCGAGGTCCTCCATTATTTCTCGTGGGACGTCATCAACGACGCGGGGAGCACCCAGGGCAACTGGTTCACCGAGACCGACGCCCGCGTGGTGGCCGGCGGCGCGGGAGACTCGACGGCGCTCGCGCTGTACCTCCCCGTCACCCCAGACAACGACGACGCCAACCGCCTCAAGGTGGAGCCCGTCACGAACAAGGACCGGACGCTCGCGCGTTGGGCCAAACTCAACTCCGTTCTCCCCTCCATCGCATAGGAGCCCAGCATGGCCACCTTCCCCACTGCCGACCTCCTGCGCGGCGCCAACACCCAGTACGGGTTCGCCGTCGAGGCCACCCCGAACGCCGGACTCCAGACGTCCGACCCGCTCGCGTGGTTCGCCCCCCTCTCCGACGGCATCCGACCCAACATCGAGAAGAACGACGTGGGGGACCTCGGCCTGACCGGCGACGGTCTGCCCGGATTCCGTTTCGTCGGCAAGAAGTACACGGAGGGCGACATCGTCACCCTCTTCGACGTCGACAACGGCGGCATGCTCCGGCGCGCGGCCTTCGGCACCGTCGGCACCGCGGGCACCGGGCCCTACACGCACACGTTCTCCCTCGAGACCGCCAACCCGGCCACGCTCGCCGCCGTTCGCGTCTCCGAGAACACCGCTGGGACCACCTACCAGGACCTGTACAAGCAGATGCTGTGCTCCCAGTACGTCATGGAGGCCGCCCCGGGTGGGGAGGTCCGCGAGACGTTCAGCATGGTCGGGAACATCGACAGCACCGGGGCCACGCCGGCCACTCAGACGCGGGCCGCGGTCGCGCCGTCCTCGACGCTCACGCTCCTCGGCAAGCAGTCGGCCGCGATGGGCTGGAACTCGAACACCTACGAACTCCTCAACTGGCGCTTCGTCATCGAGCGCACCGGCATCGGCTCGGACACGCAGTACGTGAGCACCGACGAGATCGCGGAGACGTACATCAGCGGCAACACGCAGGCGTACTTCGAGGTCGAGATGCCCATGTCCGACTACGCGCTGCTGACCGCAGCCGCGGGCACCACGCAGAGCGACGCGTCCATCGTCTTCACTATCGGTTCCGACACGGTGACGATCACGCTGGAGAACGCCGAGGTGACCAGCTACGCCGAGGACATCCCCGACGCCGGCCCCAAGTCGCAGACCCTGCGGTTCGCGGCCACCGGCGGCGGCTCCTTCGGCGCCAAGATGGTCGTCGTGAACAGCCAGGCGAACGCGGTGGTCACCCAGAACACCGCGGCGTAGGAGCAGCATGCACCGCCCCGTCGCGCACTGGTACGCCGGTGCCCAGGACTTCGCCGCAGTGTGGGTCCTGGGTGCGTGGGACCTGTGCGTCCGCGGGTTGGAGCCGGCGGAGGAGGCCCGATACGCGGACCTCCTTGACGCCACGCTGAAGGCGACGCAGAACGACGGGGATCTCGACCTCGGCGCCTGGCGCCCCGTCGTCCGCGATCACGTTGTGGGGATCCGGGCGCTGGAGTCGGGCGGGGAGCCTGCCCGGTGCCGCATCGCGGCCGTGCCTCTGCTCGAGGCCCCCAACCAGCCGACGCCCTACCTCCCGGCCCGCCTCATCTCGGACCACCACCTCGTGCACGCCGTGGGGGCGCTGGTGTCGATGTGGGTGGGGCGCCACGGGCTCCGGCTCGCGACCCGCACCACTGACCGGCCCGAGGCCCCTCCGGGCTGTGAGGTCGTCCCCACGGCGCTCGGGTGGCTCGCGGCCCGCCCGCACACCATGCAGAGCCTGCAGACGGAGGGGGCGCAGGGGCGGGCCATGGTCGGCCTGCTGATGACGTACCTGCTGGAGGGGCGCGACCCCGAGGCGGGCGACCGTGCACCCCCGGACCTCGGCGCGATGGTGGAGGACGCCGCCGCGGCCGTCACGCACCGGTGGGTGGTGACGGAGAAGCGCGTGCGCCGCCCCCTCCGCCCGTGGTCGTACCGGCTCGACCAGGTCGGGGAGTGGGTGCCGTTCCGCATGACGGGCGACCCCGAGGACGAGGAGGCCGACGGGTTCGCTGGCTCGCTCGTGGTTCAGGACGTCATCGCCCTGCACGAGGTCGCGGCCCGGTTCGTCATCGAGGCGGGGGCCTTCCTCGCCCCGTGGACGCGCAGCGGCCGGGCTATCGCGGAGATGAGCGGCACCGGCACACCCCCGTTCGTGGACGACTGCGCCGAGTACGACGCGATGCCGCCCGAGGCCCGCCTCCTCGCCCGCTTGGGGTTCTGCCGGGCGTGGGCCATCGAACGCGACCGGCAGACGGCCGCGCAGCTCGGGGTGCGCTGATGGCCACCGTCAAGTACGTCCTGACCCTCGACGACAAGCTCTCCAAGGGGCTCAAGGGCACGCGCGAGAACGTCCAGAAGACGATCGCCGCCCTGCACGCGCTCAACGATGCGGCCTCTGGCATCGGCTCTGGCATGGCGACGGCCGGTGGTCAGGTGGCCATGTCCGCGGACCAGATGCGGGGCGCGTCGGACGCCATCCGCGAGGCGAGCAAGGCGGCCGGACTCGGGGCCGAGCAGCAGGCGAAGCTGGCCGAGGCGAGCAAGAAGGCGGCGGCAGCGGCGGCGGCGCAGCGCGAGGCCACCAAGAAGGCTCGCGCCGAGGCGAAGGCAGCAGCGGCAGCGGCCCGACTGGAGGCGAAGGAGCGCAACGCGCTGGCGAAGGCGCTGGAGCAGCAGCGGGCCGCCGACGAGCGGGTGCGGCTCGGCAAGGAGCAGGCGCAGGCGGTGCAGGAACTGCGCATCATCGACCAGACGATCGCGAAGCTCAGAGAGCGCAACGAACTGACGGAGGAGGAGCTCGCACTCCTGAAGCGGCGCAAGGCGCAGGTCCGCGAGAACCTGGCGATCGAGTCCGGCCGCGCGGCTGAACTCGGCACCCGCGTCGATCGGGGCTTCGGGGCCCGCGGAACCCGCCGCTCCCCTATCGCGGGGGGCGTGTTCTCCACGCACGTCAAGAACGTCACCAAGGACATGAAGGCGCTGAACTCTGCCGCCAAGAACACGGCGCGCCAGTTGCCGGATGTGTTCTCCCAGTTGGCGACCGGCACGCCGATCATGCAGATATTCACCCAGCAGGGCCTCCAGGTCGCGCAGTCCGTCGAGTCGGAGACCAGCGCGATCACGGGCCTCTTGGCGAAACTGCGCCCGCTGGCGCCCGCCATGGGTGCGATCGCGGTGGTCTTGGGCACGGTCGCGGTGATGTTCGCCGGCATGCGGGCCAGCATGAACGACGCGGGGACCGCCTCCAACGTGCTCGGCCGCCGCATTCGGGACGCCTCCGCCCGCTTGGACGTGTACGCGGAGCGGTTGGTCACGGTGACCGCGCGCATGCAGGACATGCGGAAGGCTAGCCGCGACCTCAAGCGAGAGTTTCAGGTCAAGACCGGCGCCATCACCGAGCAGAACTCGGAGTTCCAGGCGTACCAGGAGCAGCTCCGCGCATCGAACCACGAGGCGCGGCGAAACGCGCAGTTGGTGCAGACGCAAGCGCAGGCGGCGATGGAGGCGTCGGAGGGCGCCGCCGCGCTGGCTGAGTCGCGGAAGGAGCTGGGGCGGGCCACAGCGGAGGACACCGCGCTCCTGCGGAAGCGCACCGAGCAGCAGCAGAAGGCAGCCACCGCCGCAAAGGCCCTCGCGGACCTCGATGAGGAGGAGATCCGGCTGCTGGAAGCCAAGGCGGCAGTGCTCGAACTCGACCTTGGCGACCCGGCCGAGGACCCGACCGGCGCCGGTGCCGCAGCACGCAAGAAGGCGGCGGACAACACCGCGACGCAGGCCGAGAAGCAGGCGCGCGCGCTGATGCAGTTGGACACCATCGCCCGCCAGGCCGAGACCTCGCAACTGGAGGGCATCGAGGCGGTGGACGCGGCGCTACAGGACCAACTCGACACCATCGACGCCCTGATCAAGGCACAGGGACGGCTCACCCCGCAGCAGCAGGCAGCCGCAGCGCGTGCCCGTGGCGCCGTCCGGGGGCAGGCGGAGGCCCAGCGGGGCGCCATCCGAGCAACGGAGCAGGAGGCGGCGAACAAGGCCGCCGAGGACGCCGCCAACGCCGCGCAGGACGCGGCCAACAGCCTCGCGGACCTGCTCGACACGCTCGGGGGCGACATCAGGCGCGACGGGTTGGGGTCCCTGCTGACCGGTGACGTCTCCGGCGCCATCGAGGCGGGCCTCGGTCGCGCCATCGCCCTCGCGGGCCGTGGAGCGTCTGCTGCGGGACTTGAGGGGTTGGGGGCTGGCGCCGCCATCGCCGCGGGCCCGGTCGCTGCCGGCGTAGTGGGCCTCAAGGAGGTCGGCGAGCTCGGCGCGGCCGGAGTCGAGGATCTCGCAGAGCAGACGGTGGACGCCATCGTCGCCGGCATCGAGGCGCTCCCCGAGATCCTGGTCCGTGTCGCCCCGAAGATCGGCGTGGCCATCGTGACGGAGCTGATCCCGGCGCTGGCCATGCTCCCCATCGAGTTCGCGCGGGCCATCGGTCAGGCGCTGAAGGAGCTGTTCACCGGGGGCCGCGAGCGGCGGCAGGACCGGCGCAGCAACCGGCAGAACCGGCGCGACGCCCGGCGCGCTGAGCGCGGGTTCCAGTCGGGGACCTCCATGGTCGAGCGGGACGGCCTCCACATCCTGCACCGCGGCGAGGCGGTCGTCCCCACGTCGGGCGCCACCACTCAGCCCGTGCTCGAGCGCGTCCGCGAGCAGGCCGGCGTGAGCAACCAGGGCCCCCGCATCAAGGGGGTTACGATGGAGGCGCTCATCCTCCGCGTGGGGCAGGCGTCGACCCCCTACGCGACCTTCCCGGGAACGCCGCCATGACCAGCCGCATCTACTGGTACCCGCGGGCGTCCTCCCCCCTCGTGAAGACGGACCCGTATCTCGGCCTCACCGACTTCCAGCCGGACCGGAAGAAGTTGGGCGGGGGCGGCATCGCCCTGGGCGGGAAGGTCACCCTGATCCCTCAGCAGGGGTACGACTCGGTGCGGCTCGTCTGCGAGCGGCGCAGCGAGCGCATGGCGGCGCTCAGCGAGTGGCGCGACGAGGCGCACACGCTGGTCGACCACCTCCAGCGGGGCGGCTCCATCGGCTTCGCTCTGGACACCACGAAGGCCTTCCTGTGCGCGCCCTCTTCCCCCTTCATCGCGGGTCTCACGACGATGGCGGTGGGCGGGAACCTGTTCTCCGCGTGGGAGTCGGCCGCCACGCTCGCCGCAGACGACCGCATGGTCATCAGCAGCAGCAACCCCGACCGGATGCGCGAGGAGAACACGGTGAGCGCGTACAGCGCGGGCTCCCTCACCCTCGACCGGGAGGCCCGGTTCGAGCACTCGGGGATCATCACGATCCGACACTGGGGCTTCTACCCGGTGCTGAAGCTCGACCCGGCCGCCATCGGCCAGAACCTCGCCCCGTCGGAGCGCGGATTTGTGTTCACGCTCACGCTTCCCCTCATCGAGGACGTGTCGGCTGTCGAGGACATCGTCGCCGCCGATGGCATGTCACAGCTCAGCCTGGCGGGCACCGGGGACACGCCGGATGCGCTCACGCTGGGGACGCTGGACGACATGGTCGCCCGCGGCGGCTCGCTGCTTCAGCAGGACGAGGGGCGCCCCTCCGCGCTCGGGCTCATCTCCGCCGCGTCGCGGCTGGCTGCCGCCGACCGGGTCGGGCGCGACGGCTTCACCCCGCTCGGCTTCGGGTACCGGCCGTGAGTTGGTCCACCGCCTTCCGTGCCGCCCTGCGGTCCGGGTCGATGTCGTATCAGGTGCGGGTGGAGAACTCGTTCGTCGCCCTGTCCTCCGCGCCTGGCCGCATCCCGGGCCGGGGCTACATCACCGGCGCGCCCACCGTCACGGGGCAGTCGCTGTCCCTGCGGTCCTGGAAGGTCTCCGGGGGCGAGATGCTGGTCCCCATCCAGGTCCCGCGGGCCGAGGTCGCCGCGTTCCGGGGGGAGTGGGAGATCGGCGACCGGTGCAGCGTCCGGGCCTCTGTGGGCTCCACGGGGGTCAGCGAGCGGATCTGGTTCGGGCGCTTGCTGGACGTCTCTGTAGCCCCCGACGGGTCCGGGGTGGTGCGCATCCTGGACGCCGTCGCGCTCACCACGGCGGTTCAATCGGCCGGGTGGGGCACCGCCTCGCTGTTCACCGACGCGGGCGAGACCAGCCCGGCGATGTGGTTCGCCGCCATCGCTGTCAACTCCTCCATGAGCAGCAACTACCAGCGCGCCACGAAGGGGTACGTGGACAACCCCACATTGACGTTCAACCCGACGACGAGCGGCCAGAACCTCGCCCTGAACAGCGTCTCCGGCTACGTCCTCGGGTATTCGTTCATCAGCGGGGCCGACGAGGGCGCCGTGATGGTGCAGGGCGCGGGCGCGCAGCAGTCGGTTCCGTACCTGCTGACCTACACGGGGATCTCCTCGCCGAACCTCACGGGCACGAAACTCCCCGGGACGGTGAAGATCACGCCGCCGCACTACGCGCTCTCACCCTCGGACCCGGTCCGGCACGTCTCGTGGGTCGACGGGCACGCCTTCGACATCATCCGGGCGGTGCTGCAGTCGAGCCCGGCGGGCACCAACGGCGCCTTCGACGTGCTGCCCTCCAACTGGGGCGTGGCATTCGACAGCGCGGACATCGAACAGGGCGATATCGCTCAGTGGTACGGCCTTCTGTCGGAGCCAGCGACCCCGCGCTACACGCTCGCCGTCATGGAGCAGATGGAGGACGGCATGCGCCCGGTCTGGGACTGGGCGGCGGAACTCGGGGTGTGGCCGGTGCTGCGCCAGGGCATGCTGAGCCTGCGGGCGGCGGCGGACCCCAACGACCCGGGGATCGCGGGCCTGGTCGCCATGCAGATCACGGACGACCACATCCTCGAGTACGGCGCCCAGATGAACCGGCACCCGGACTCCACGCACGTCGTGCGGAACGTGCTGGTCGCGCACTCGTCGGTCACGACCACCACCGCGTCGTCGGTCGACGGGTCGTCCAACAGCATCAGCACGAGCACCAGTTCCGGCACCCCGTATGGGTGGCCTCGGAGCTACAGCACGACGCTCGACCTGGTCAAGCAGATTTTCCACGACGTGGACGACCAGCGGAAGGACGCCGGCCGCCGGCTCGCCCCGTGGTGGCAGCGTTTCGCGGGCGCCGCGGAGGTCGTGTTGACCGGCGAGGCGCTCCAGATGGTCGCCGGGGACCCGGTCGAAGTGACGTCCAAGGTGCTCACCGGGCCCGACGGGATGACTCTGAACCGCACGCGCGGCATGTGGATCCCGACCGGCCAGGACTGGGGGGGGCGCCAAGTGCCCGGAATCGTGGTGTTTCTACGCCAATAGCGAAGTGTGCTATGTTCTCGACGAGGTGCCCGTGACGACTCGCAGCATGAACCAGATGTCTCCGGTGACGACGGGCGGCGCCACCACCTACGACGTGTCCCCGCCGGCCGCGACGACGGAGGCCACGGCGGCAGGCGTAGCCCTCTCCGCCAAGACGTTCGGGTCCTTCACCGGCACCGACGCAGGCAGCATCGACGGCTACACGGCGCGCACGGTCAACGCGGTGGGCTCGACAGCGTGGGCCGGCTCCGGCCTCGGCGCGTACACCCCGAGCGGCGGCGCGGACGGTGACGCGGGCGTGCTCGCCCTCGACGCCACGATCGGCGGGGTGGTCGTCGCGACCGCGCTGCACGACTACAGCCGGGCTGCTGCTGCGGGCGGCGGCTCCCTCGTCTCGATCCGCGACTGGGCAGGCGTGAACTACAACTTCCTGACCACGGGCGGTACGGGCGGCAGCGGCGGCGCAGGCCCGCACACCGTCAACGGGCAGACGTGGAACCTGACCCTGACCGGGTCCGGTCCAACGCGGCTGGAGATCGTGAGCGGCGTGCTTCACAACGAGTCCACGCTCGCAAACCGGGGCACGCTCGACACCGACCTCGGCGCAGGGTTCGGCCTGATCCCATCGGTCATGTACTGCTCGATGGAGAACGCGGTTCGGTCTGGTGCCGCCAACACGCTCGGGTTGTACCTCGGCGAGAGCAACGTCGTGAACCAGCTCAATCAGGTGCAAGTCCTCGCCGGGGTTGGCGGGGTTACCGACCTGCTGATTCGGGAATGTACCAGCAACTCCCCCGCATTCACGACGCTAACGAACCCGACGATCACGGACTACACGACCACGCCGACCCTGGTTGGGGTCAACATCGCGTCGGGCGCGTGGCTGCCCTGCTACTCGCAAGGATCCGCGACCCTACCGACTGACGGCGGCTTGTTCGGAACCAAGGGGCCGAAGTCATGGGGCGAGAACGGCGCGATCACCGCGCAGGACCGTCGATACCTCATCCTCGCTCCGGTGTTCGATTGCGATCTCCGGCTGTCCGTCCTCGAACTCAGGATCGCCCCGTGATCACCGCGAAGACCAGCGAAACACAGATGATCGACAACGACGACGGGAACGGGCCGCAGCCACACACGCTGGTGTCCGCATGGATGCCGGTGTCTGACGCCGAAGCCCTCGCCGCCGCGAAGATCGAGCGTGGAGATTCCTCGCTTCTCGTCGCCGACTGCCGCCCGGTCGCCACCGCCATCGCCGCCGCGCTCGTCGCTGCTGGTCTGGGGCGTGGTTGATGCGCCCCCTCCTGATCATCGCCTACGCCCAGCACGGCCAGCGGTCCCGCGGCGACTACGACCCCGGCGCGTGGGCCGACATCGACGGCGACGGCATCAAGGAGAAGTGGGAGCAGGAGGCGCCGCTCGCAGCCGGCTACGGCTCGCTCATCGCGGGCATGGCCAACGCCCACGGGGCCCAGGGCCTCCCGGTCGAGGGCTGGTTCGTCGGCTGGGGCGACGAGATCGACGCCATGACCTACGACCGCGGGCACGCCGCCATCAATGAGCGGGTGCGCGCCTGGCACGAGCAGCACCCCGGGGGCCTGTCGGTGGTCCTCGCCTGCCACTGCAACGCCGGCGGCGGGTCCTATGGCCTCGTCGCGTGGGATGGCCGCAGCGCGCTCGGGCGCGTCGCGGCCTCGACGGTGGCGGCAGCCTGGGAGGCCGGCATCCCGCTGCTCGGGCGCGCCAAGAAGACCCCGGGCAGCTCGGACGGCCAGCCCTACCAGCGGCGGCTGCACTACTGCCTGCGGGGCGCGTGGACTGGCCCCGCCAACCACTGCGGCCTCACGCTCGAGCCCGGGTTCCTGGACACGGTCGCGCACCGCGGGCTGTGGACCACCGGGGGCCTGGAGAGAATCGCGCGCACGACCGTCGCGGGGCTCATCGCCTGGGCGGACGACTCGTGATCGGCCGCCTCGCCAGCAGTCGCACCGCGCTCGTCGGCGCCGGCGTCGGCGGGGCCGGGCTCGGTATCGCGGGCGGCGCCCTCGCGGCGTGGTTCATCGCCAAGGCGGCCGAGTTCGCGCTGGCGATCTACTGCCCCGAGGTCGCGTGGTCCCTCACGCCCGACGACCTGGACTTCCTCGGCCTCGTCGCCGGGTGCTCGTCCGTCGGGGGCACCATCGGCGGGGCCGGGGCAGCCGCCGCGGTCGGAGCTCGCCACGTCGGCGAGGGCTGGAAGCCGCCCACCACCCCCGGCGCCGCGCTCCCCGCGGGCTTGCCGGACTGACCATGGAGGCCGAGATGCGCGCGAACGGACTGCAGGACGGCGGCCACGTCACCGATGGCGGGTCTCTCTGATGGACGCATTCAAGCGGAACATCGCTGGGTTCCGGGGGCATCGGACTCCCAGCACCGCCCCCGGACAGACCTGCCCGTGCTGCCGCGAGACCACCAAGCGCCAGAGCCGCCCACTGGCCCGCGCTCGCCTGAAGGCGGCAGACCGCACGGACCCCGAGGGCGTCGCCTCCCTGTCTCGCATGGCCCCATGGGAGCGCGAGCACGGAGAGGGCGCGCCCGAGCCCTGCGACGACCCGCGGTGCGACTGCGGCTGGGCGAGTGACCCGCTCGTGCAGAACGTCGAGCACCGCACCGAACCACTGACCGCGACGCTGGCCGAGATGGCGGCGTGAGCGAGGAGCGCACCATGCCCGTTGGCACCACCGTAGCGATCGTGTCCGTGGCCGCCGTCCTGCTCGCTGGCGCAGGCTTCGGCGCAGGCTGGGGGCTCAAGCCCAACGGCATCGAGCAAGCCACGGAACTGCTCGAGGCGCAGGGCACACAGATCGACATCCTCGGCGACCAGATGGTCGAGGTGTCTGCGGTGGCATCGCGCCCGGTCGTCATCGACGCCGAGATCCGCGACAAGCTGAGCGACACCCCGCCGGCCTGCATCGAGGACCCGCTGTCGCTCGGCTGCCACGTGCAAGCGTGCTGGCAGTACGGACAGAGCGCCGCCCAGCGCCCGCAGTGCCAGCCGTTCGAAGCTGAGCTCGTGCGGCAGAAGGCGCAGGGCTGCCCCGAGCCGACGCCGTGAGACGCCGCCCCTCCCTCCGTCGCTACCTCCGGGGCCTGCCCTCGGTCCTGCGTGCGGCATGGGGCGCCGTGCGCTACGGTTCGGCATGATCGACGCCCGCACCATGGTCCGGCGACACGCCGCGGAACTGCTCCTCCTCGCAATCGGTGCCGGCGCTCTGGCTCTCGCGGTGTGGGGTGGTGTCGCCCACGCGCAGGCGATCGACCCGGTGGCCGCGGACTACCCGGTGGACTTCAACGCCATCATTTGGGGCGGCGGTGGAGCTGGGGCAGTCGGCGGGCTGGGTCTCGTCGGTTGGCTGGTTTCCCAGCGGTACGCTCCGCTCCTGCGGCACCGCGCGAAAAGCGACGACAAGCCCGACAAGCCCGACCTCTGCGCCCCGATGGCCAGCGATGTGCGGCCCCGGCTGGACGCCCTGGAGGCGCAGTGCGCGGAGTTCGGCGCGGAGATCTCCCGGCTCTCGACGGCGGTGCGGCACAACACCGGGACGAGCACCCGGATCGAAGCGCGGCTGGAGTCGCTGTCTCAGACGGCGTCGCAGATCATGCTCAAGATCACCGACATCGGGAGGCGATGATGCCCGCCCCGACGCTGCCAGAGCTCGCGCTTGAGTTCGCCCTCTTGACCCAGGCGACCCTCTCCGAAGTGCGGCGGGACGTGTCCGCGGCCCCGGTGCTCCGGCGCATGGTCGAGCCGAGCGACAGCATGGACAACCTGCTCAACGACGGCAGCGTGCGGCGTCAGACCCGCGTGATCGACAACCGGCCCACCGAGAGGGTGGAGCCACACCATCCCCCACAATGCGCCGCCATGGCGCGAGGGTAGACGACATGGGCGCATACGAGGACAACGCCGGCAACCACCCACAGATGGGCGGCAACGGTCGCGAGTGGGTGCCGTTCGTGGGCAAGGGCACCAACTACCACACGAGCCCGACCCACAACAGCGCGCAGGTCGTGCTCTCGGACGCGGTCATGTCCCGGCTGATCCACGCCGGCCGGCTGGCCTACGACATCGAGGACGCGCCCGGCTCGGTGAGCTCCGACGTGTTCGAGAAGACGATCGAGGCGTTCAGCCCGCCAGGCCACCTGTCGTGGTACAACGGCCTGACCTCGGCGCGGAAGGAGAAGTACCGCGACAACACCGCGGCGCAGCCCGACCCGCTCAAGGACCCGATCCCGTCGTAGCGCAGCACACGAGCGCCAGCAGCGACACCAGCAGCGACACACCAGAGACTCCGGCGAGCACCCAGACGGTCCGCCGGAGTCTTCGCGCGTCTCGCTGCCACCTGCTCGCCTCAACAGCTCGGAGCAGGTCAACGCGGGTGCCAACGTTGAGAATCTGACCCAGCCCGACAACGTCCTGCGGTATGCGCCCATCGCGGTGCGCGGCACGTAGGCTATTCAGCAGCCGTTGCGACTGGTTGTGGAGCAGCACGGATGCCGCCTCCCACGTCGCCGGGTCCCGGTCGTCCGTCGGCATCAAAACCCCCTATGGCGTGGGCATTGTAGCGCGCGACGCTGCCCGCCTCGCCTGTCCCCCAGCCATGCACGCCGCAGTGACCTCCGTGGGCGTCACCCGCAGCCACCGGGCCAGCCGACCGCGGTAGCGCATCGGCGGGGACGTGTGCCCCCGCTCCCACCTGCTGTACGTCTGGAACGTCACAGCGAGCTCGGGCCCGGCTTGTCGCTGGGTGAGGCCGCGGGCGGTGCGCTCGGCGCGCAGGAGCTCCCCGAGGGTCACAGGCCGTGGTCCTCGAGGTCCCATTCGTCCCACTCGTTGGGATGCCGGTCGTCGTCGAACCACGGATCCGGCACGGGATCGCGCTGGGGCGGCGGTGCGGTGAGGGCAGGCGTGCGGGGCTTGCGCGGCTGCGTGGGGCGCTTCGGGGCGCGGCGGCGGGTCATGGGGTGGGCTCGGGGGTGGTGCGGGCGGCGTCGGCTGCCTGCATGGCTTCGAGTGCGGACGATGCGGTACCCTGCTTGACCGCGGGACCTTCGTCGCTGTAGACGACCCACAGCCACGGCTCGGTGAGGTCTTCGCGCATCACCTCACGGTCGCACTGTCCGGGGTCCTCACCGTAGGCGAACCACCCGCTCGCCCCAACGCGCCACCCCTCCGGCGCCTGCACCTCGTCCCCGCGCTCGACAGCGAGGATGCGGGAGAGGCGGTCGCGCTCCTGCATCATCTTGTCCCGCTCGGCGTCCGTCGCGATCACGGCGTCGTGGTAGCGGTCGCGCTCTCGGCGGGCCTCGTCGCGCTCCATCGCGACCTCCCCCAGCCGCTCCATGGCCACGCCAGATGCAGCGCGCTCGGCGTCGAGGGCAACCACGACCGACCGGATCCGCTTACGCAGGTCCACGCACTCCAGAGGAAGCATACGCCTGGGGACGCACCGGCACCCGCCGTTGGTGTGCATACCTCGGCTGCTCGGCGGCCGGAACACACAACCCCCGTCACCACAGCCCCGCGCCTCCACGCTCACGTTCTCGTCGCTCATGCTCCCTCCTCCATTCCAAGAATCCGCCGCACCGCCGCGACCATCGCAGCAGCATCGGGCTTGCTCACGACCGGCACGGCGCCGAATCGACCTTCGTAGCGCACGGGCGCCCCGGTGTAGATGATGGTCGGCGTGTTCCGGTAGCCGACGAGCCCCCCGCAGGCGTTGTTGAGCCCGCCGGTGATGATCACGCCCGTCGAGAACTGCGCTTGGTGCTGCGCCTGCAGGACCGCGGAATACGGCTCCTCCGCGCACACCGTCGCCACGTCCACGAACCCCGCGAGAGCGAGCGCCCGCTGTGTCGCGATGGCGGCGTGGAGGTCGGTTTCTACGACGAGTACCCGGTGACTCACTGCGCACCGCCTGCGACCAGGTCGCGCCCCGCCTGCGTAGGCCTGCGCAGCGACGGGGGCGCGATGACCCCGCGGTCCGCCAGCCGGGCATAGGCCCGCTCGAACGCGCCCGACTCCTTCCGCCTCCCCGTCACGGACAGGCACAGCGTGGACCGCCGGCACGGCCCGTCCGCGAGCACGGCCACGATGCGCTCCGCGAGCCCGCTGTCCGTGTCCGTGGGGGATTCCTCGCCCACCACCTCGTCGGGGTCGGCGTCGCCGTCGAAGGTCGCCACGAGGCCGACGTCCCACACGTGGCGCAGCACCGCGGGCGGCCCATTCAGGCGCCAGGCGTCGAGCGCCCAGTCCTCGAGCCGCACCGGCCCGGAGGTCTCCAGCAGGCCTCGACGCTGCAGCGCGGTGAGCTCCTTCCGGACGCGCTCGCGGGAGGCTGCCCGGTGCTCGGCGCGCACGCGCTGGCGGTTGCGGTAGTCCTCCCCGTCGCGGACGGGCCCGGGGAAGCGCGGCACGGGGTCCACAGCGTCCGCCACCTCTCCGGCGGTGCCAGAGTCGTTGCGGCACAGCCAGGCGAGCACACGCCAGCGCAGGGTGCCGGGACGGGGGAGGCCGGCGGGCATCAGGTGCCTCCATATGCGGCCTCGGCCGCGTTGTCGCTGTGCTCAGGGCATCGGTGGGCGTCGGGCCCTACCTGCTGGGCGTGCACGTCGCACACGGGCGCGTCACAGGTGCCGCCATCCTCCGGGTGGTCACAGAGAGCGTCGGCGTCGCGCCGGCAAGCCACACACCGGACCGCGGGCAGCTTCACGTCGAGCGAGCACCACCGCGCGCCGTCGTCGATGTCCTCCACGTCCACCTGCATCGTGCCGACCTCGCACCCGAGGCGCAGCGCCATCCCGTGAGCCACCTCTGAGCGAACCCACGACCATGGCGCCGTCTCCAGCCGCCGCAGCTGGAACGCAGGCAGGTTGACCGCCTCCGCGAGCTCAGCCAGGTCTACGGCACGTAGGTCACGCAGCAGCGTCACCCGTGGGCCGCAGATGTCGTATCCGTGGGCGTCGGCGGGCATCAGCGTCCCCCCGTCGCGCTCGGCCGCCGCATCTCCGGCACAAACGCGACGACGTCGCCCGCATCCGACACGACGACGACCGGCGGCCCTCCCGGCGGATACGCGACCGAGCAGCGCCGACGCGACCCATCCGGCCGGTACAGCACGGGCGCCACCCACACGGGCAGCAGGACGACGCGCAGCCCGATGGGGGCGACGAGGTGGTGACCGACCCGCGCCCAATCCGCTCGGATGTACTCCGACGGCCGACGCACGCGACCGCTCTCGCCCTGCATCCACAGCGCCTCGGTCAGCGTCGCCCACTGCGCCGCGGTCACGTCTTCGAGCCACCCGACGCCGCCGAGATGCGCCTCACCACCCAAGGGCAGGTCAGCGCGGACGGCGAGCTCATGCGCGACGTGCCACGCGCCAGTCAGGCCCGTCCCGTCGTTCGGTGTGTGTGTCGGTGTCGTCATCGCTTCCCCCTCAACTTGTCGCGACGCCGGAGCGCCTGGAATCGGGCCGTGTCGGTGCGCTGCCGCCGCTCGATCTCGTCGATGCGCGCAAGCAGGGCGTCCCACTCGGCGCGCTTGAGCGTGATGGTCTCCTCCGGCATGGCCTCCAGCGCCTCGACGAGATCGGCGAGCGTGGGCTCGGGCGGCGGGACGGAGCCGAGGGCGGCGAGCTGCGCGCGGTCGGTGTTCGCCTCGGAGATCGGCTGCGCGAACGAGAGTAGGCTCATCACCAACTCAGGGTCGAAGGGCCCGCAGCCACAGGTGGCACCCGTTGGCCGCACCATGCCGGCATCGTGCGCCATCTTCACCGTGACGAACTCGCTGCAGTCCATGCACTGGGCGCTACGGTGGCCATTGCGCCACTCGGGATCACCGCGCCGGTCCTCGACCAGCGCGAGGCGCTTTTCTCCCGCCCGACGCCCCCCGGAAGCGGGGAACGTGTGCACGTAGGGCTTGGGCCTATCGTCAGGTGGGAGCGCGGCGGCCAGGACGGGGCTGGCGGGCACGACGCGATCGGTGTTCGCCTGCTCGGGCTTCGGCTTCCACCCGGGGCAACCGTCGGCGGTCTTGGGGGGGTAGTCCTCATCCCCGGCGGTTGCGTAGAGCCATCGCTCGATAGCGTCCATCTCGGGCACCATCTCATAGATAGGCCCGCACCGCATCAGGGCTCGATCGTCCCAGCCGCACGTCCAGCAGTTCCGCCGCACGGGGCCCGGCTCGACGGTCGGCGGCTTGTCGGTGTTCTCGCTCATGGCGCCTCCACTCGGGCGACCTTGCCGCCCACGGTTGGGATGAGGATGTGGTCGCCGTTGTCGAGGGCGAAGCCGGCACGGAGCACTGCCGCGTCTGCGCTTGCTCGGTCTTGGGCATCGTCGGCGGTGCGAGGCCCGGCGGCCCCGGCGCCGCACCATCGGCGCGTGTACACATCGCGGTCGAGCCGGCCGATGGACACAAAGCCATCGCACCCGCGAGAGTCCGCGAACTGCGCATAGGGCCCGCCTCTCCACGGGGGTACCGCTGCGCGGTCGCGGTACTGCTGTACCGGCGCCTCCCCAGCCACCACCCGCAGCACAGACGCCGCGAGGATGGGGCCCGCCTGCCACGGCGGGAGGTCGCGGGCCCACGAGAGGTCGGCGGGCTGGATGAGGTAGCCGGTGCCCTTGCAGATGCAGTGCGCGGTCCCGCGCTCGTAGTCGGGGGCCGGGTGCGACGAACTCGGGCACCGCACCCCAGCCGCCAGCACGCGCACCACGCGGTCGATGCACTCGGGGCGGTGGAGGTCGAGGCGAACCGCTGAGGACAGGCTGGCGTAGTAGCCGTGCGTGTCAGTGTAGGCGTGGATCGCGCCCCACTTCTCGGTCGAGGCGTCAAACCACGCCCCGCTGGAACTCACGTCTTTGCGCTCGATGCGGACTTCGACGGGGCCCACCCACCCGTCGAGCAGGCCCGGGTAGGCGTCCGCGGGGAGCAGGTGGAGGGTGCTGCCGTCGGTGGTGTTCTCGCTCATCACATCACCCCCGCGAGAACGAACGCGCCGATGACCGAGGCCGCGACGATGAGCCCGCCACCAACGGCGGACGGGATGAACGGCAGCGCCCAACCGGGGACGATGCTCGAGTGGGGGGAGGGGGTGCGGTCGGGGGTCATGCGGGCACCTCGAGGCCGGCTACGTGGAGGACGATGCGGCGCAGGGCCTCAGCGTCGACCCAGCGTGAGCCGTCGGACAGCACCCCGACCTCCCTGTGGTTCAGGTCCTCGAAAAGGTCGTTGTCCAGGAA
>Ga0316202_10000343_pt1 | contig 57055 bp, 58 predicted proteins | sample 3monrhotite_MG_FD_204934 | JGI IMG/M metagenome (GOLD analysis project Ga0316202, IMG submission 204934) | Microbial mat bacterial communities from mineral coupon in-situ incubated in ocean water Damariscotta River, Maine, United States -... | ecosystem: Environmental > Aquatic > Marine >...
TGGCGACAGTGGATTTGCCGCAACCGCTTTCGCCGACCAACGCCATGATCTCGCCCCGGCCAATGGAAAAGCTCACACCATTCACGGCCCGCACAATCGGATTCTCAAGCCGCAACCCGCCACTGTCCAGCTTGAGCCGGTCCAAAAGGCCGCCGCCAATGGGAAAGTGCATTTCGAGGTCGCGCACATCCAGCATGGGATCAGGGGTCAAAGTCATGCAAGCTCTCCCGGTTTGAGGGGGAAATGACACGCCGCCCAAAGCGAGCCATGCTGCGCCGTAAGGGTTGGCTCACGCTCAGCGCAAAGCGCTTGGGCCCGTGGGCAGCGATCCTTGAAGTTGCACCCTTTGGGTAGGTTTCGGATGTCCGGCACCGATCCGGGGATCTGCTTCAAACGGTCATGGCGTTCGGCGGTGTCCGGGATGCTGTCGATCAGGCCGCGGGTATAGGGGTGGGTCGGCGTCTCGATCAGTTCTCTGGTTTTGCCGCGCTCCACAACGTTGCCGCAATACAGGACCGTAATGTGGTCGGCCATTTCGGACACCACCGCCAAATCATGGGTGATCAGGATCATCGACGCACCTTTGTCCGCAATCTGTTGCCGCATCAGCTTGAGGATCTGGCTTTGGATGGTCACGTCCAACGCGGTGGTCGGCTCATCGGCTATGATCAGCCGCGGCCGCGCCAGCATGGCAATCGCGATCACGACCCGCTGTCTCATTCCGCCGGAAAACTGGTGGGGATAGGCCTTGAGACGTTCCTCAGCCCGGCTGATGCCGACGCTTTCCAGCATGTCGATACAGGCCTGCTTGCGGGCCGCGGCATCCAGATCAGAGTGCAGGCACAAGACCTCGTCCATCTGGCGCCCCACTGTGTGCAATGGATTGAGCGAGGTCATCGGATCCTGAAAGACCATCGAAATCTCGCGTCCGCGCACTTGCCTCAGCCGGTTCTCACCCGCGGAGACCAGATCTTGCCCGTCCAGCAGGATCTGCCCGCCCTCGATCTTTCCGGGGCTGTCGATCAGGCCAAGGATGGAGAACCCGACAACCGATTTGCCGCCGCCGCTTTCTCCGACGAGGCCCATCACCTCGCCTGCGCCGACCTCGAAGCTGACACCATTGACCGCTTTGACCGTTCCGGCAAAGGTGTGAAAATGGGTGTGCAGATCCTGCACAGCAAGCAACGGCTTTGACTTGATTTGCGTGGTCATTTGAGCCTCGGATTAAGTTCGTCGCGTAGGAAATCGCCAAACAGGTTGATGCCAAAAACCAAGGTCATGATGGCCACGCCGGGAAAGACCGAGGTCCACCACAGGCCGCTGAACAGCACGTCAAACCCGTTTTTGATCAACAGGCCCAAGGAAGGCTGGGTGATCGGCACACCGACCCCCAGAAAGCTCAGCGATGCTTCGATCAACACGAAGGTGCCGACCTGAATGGTCGCGATCACGATTAGCGGGGTCAGCACATTGGGCAAAACATGTTTGCGGATGATTTTGCGGTTGGACAGCCCGGCCACCTTGGCCGCCTGCACGTACTCCTTTTCGATCTCCGAAAGGGTCGAACCGCGCACTGTTCTGGCATAGACCACCCAGCCCACGGCAGTCAGCGCGATGAGAACCTTGTCGATGCCGGTGCCGACGGCGGACATCAGAAACAGGGCAATCAGGATTGAAGGGAATGACAGTTGAATGTCGGCAATCCGCATGATGATCGCATCCGCAATGCCCCCATAAAAACCTGCGATCAGGCCCAGCAGCGTGCCAAGCGTACAAGAGGCGATCATCGCCACCAGCCCGATAAATACCGAGATCCGCGCGCCATAGAGGATCGACGCCCAGACATCCCGCCCCTGCCCGTCTGTGCCAAGCGGAAACCGCGGATCGCCGCCCTCCAGCCACATGGGAGGTTTGTAGCTGTCCATCAGGTTGAGCGCGGCAATGTCATATGGATCCTGCGCCACCAAAAACGGGCCTGCCAGCACCGCAAAGGCAAAGAACGCCATAAGCGCACTACCAATGATGGCAGAGGTGCTGCGCTTGTAGTTGTGAAAGAATTCGGAATGGAAGAAGCCAGTCATCATATGCTCATTTCAGCGTGATGCGTGGGTCGATCAACGTATAGACGATGTCGACGATAAAGTTGATGACCACAAAGATCAGCGCCACCAGCATCAGGTAGACGACAATCACCGGGCGGTCGGCGCGGTAGATGCTGTCGATCAACAATTTGCCCATGCCGGGCCAGGAAAAGATCGTTTCGGTGATTGTCGCGAATGCGATCAGATCACCCAATTGCAGACCAAAGATTGTCACCACCGGGATCAGCGCGTTTTTAAGCCCGTGTTTGTAAAGCACATCCCGCCGCGTCGCCCCTTTGGCGCGGGCAAATTTCATAAAGTCCTGACGCCCCACTTCCATCATGCCGGCACGGGTCATGCGCAGCAATATGGCCATGGTGCCAAGGGACAGGGTGATCGCTGGCAACATGATGTGATGCCAGCCGTCCCACGTCAGCAGGCTGATCCGCAAACCAAGAAATTCTGCGGTGTCGCCACGACCGGATGAGGGAAAGACCCCCCAATGCACAGCAAAGAGGTAGATCAACACCATGCCGACCCAGAATCCCGGCAAGGATATTCCTAGCAGCGATCCAGCCATGATGACCCGGCTGATCCGGCTGTTGGGGTTGGCACCGGCATAAACGCCCAAGGGGATTGCCACCACAATGGCAAGCGCCATGGCCACCAGAACCATTTCGACCGTGGCTGGCATCCGTTCAAGAATGAGGGTCATCGCAGGCTGGCGGAACACGTATGAATTGCCAAAATCACCCTGCACGAGGCTGGTCAGAAACTTGCCGTATTGCACCAGCAACGATTGATCGAGCCCCAGCAAACGGCGGGCCTGCGCGATCTCGGCGTCGGTGGCGTCAATCGGGACAACCATGAACACCGGATCCCCCGTGAAACTCATCATCAGGAAAACAATCACCGAGACCACCCAAAGAACGAGGGTCATCTGGATCAAACGTTTGAGCAGATATCCGAACATCAGCGCTGATCAGCCTTGTTTGATAGGGAAAAAATGGCCCCAACGCGCATTGGGCGTGCTGGGGCCAGTTACGGGGTTATTTGACGTCCATGTCGTAGGCCCACAGGAACTTGTCCACGCGCGGCTCAAGCATCACGCCATCACGGGCGGCGTAGATGTCTTGCTCATAATGCAGCGGGATCATCGGCACATCGGCCATCAGGATCTTGGTCGCTTGCTGCAAAAGCGCGTCACGCTCTTCGATCTTGGGGGTGGAGTCCGCCTGATCAACAAGTGCATCCATTTCAGCGTTGGAATAGGAACCACGGTTCACCTGTCCATAGCCGTCTTTCTTGCCCCGTGAATAGAACAACGCGCCATACATGGATCCGGCATCGCCCGACGGCACGTCCCAGCCGCTCATGATAAAGCTGGAATTCTCTGTCGGCACACGGATGTAGCCCCAGAAATTCGACTTGGGCATGATGTTCAGTTGCAGATCAATGTTGATCTTGGCCAGCATCGAGGCCAGCGCCTGTGCAATCTGGGCATCGTTCACATAGCGGTTGTTGGTCGCATCCAACGTCATGGTGAACCCGTCGGCATAGCCTGCCTCGGCCATCAGCGCCTTTGCTCCGTCAATATCCAGCGGATACATCTCGCGGAAGTTCATGCCATCGACATGACCGATGTGGGATGAAGGCACATATTGATCCGAGGGTGTTGCCAGCCCGTTCATCACAATCTTGTTGATCGCGTCCACGTCAATCGCCTGTGCAATTGCCGCCCGGACCCTTTGGTCGGTCATCGGATTCTTGCCCTCGATGGTCGGGGATTCCTCCCGCATGTCCATGGCCAGAACGACATTCAAAAGACTGGGCCGTGTGATGACGCTGAACCCGCCCTCTTTCTTCACGCGGTCCACGTCGCGCACGGCAAGATCCTGGATCACGTCCACCTCGCCGGTCAGTAATGCCGCCGTGCGGGTGGCCGGATTGGTGATCGGGCGGAATGTGACCTCTTTGATCTTTGGTGCCCCGGCCCAGTAGCCATCAAAGGCCTTCAGAACCAGTTTTTCCTCTTTGATCCATTGATCCAACCTATAAGGCCCGGTGCCCATAGGCTTGAGGTCCATATCGGTGTCACCGGTAGCGGTGGTATATTCCTCATCAAGGATCAACAATTCGGCCAGATCATTGGGCAGAACCGCATAGGGTTTGGGCGTTGTGATCTCGACCGTTGTATCATCCACTGCCGTGATGGAGGCGATGTTTGCCACCAGATCAGGACGGATGGATTCGCGGGCCTTTTCGACGGTGAAAACAACATCCGATGCAGTGAAGGCATTGCCGTTGTGGAAACTCACGCCATTGCGCAGATTAAAACGCCACGTGGTTTCGTCCACGTTTTCCCAGCTTTCGGCGAGGCCCGGCCCAAAGGACAGATCCCCCGCACGCTTCACCAGCGGATCATACAGATGGTAATACATGATGTTGGATGACAGCTCTTCTCCCGCGAGGGGGTAAAGATGGCTGGGATCGGATGTCAGACCGATGGTCACGGATTTGCCTTCGGCTTGGGCCATGCTGGCCGCCGCAGCGAGAACCGCCACCCCGACAGCTCCGGCCCGAAGGGCGGTTTGAGACAGATATTTCATGGAAACTCCTCTGGTTGGTCGCGTTTGCGAAAAGTAGAACCGGACGGTTTGCCGCCCTTGTTGTGGTTTGGGTTGAATGGGTTTGGGTGATCAGTGCCCCGGCTTCGCGGTCTGCACCTCGATCTGGTATCCCTCGGGATCGTTCATAACAAAGGCGCGGATGCCCAGCTCTGCGCTGTCGCGGGGCTCCGTCAGCCCATCAACATTCCGAGATGCCGCCCAGGCATGCCACGCATCGACATCCGGCACCCGCAGGCACAATTGTACGGTCTTGGCTTCAGCCCAGTTCTGCATGCCGCGGGCCTCATCGACTAGGCCAACATGGGCCTGCCCGTCGATCCGGTAAATTTTTGACCAGCCTTGATCAATGGCCAGATCGAAACCAAGCACAGTCTCGTAGAAGGCCATCGCTGCGGGCAGGTCACGGTAGTACTGAAAGGTGACTGCCAGAACGATCCCATCATCCGGACGCTTTACCTGTGTCGAAGTCATCTAGTCACTCACTTTGGATCAATTTGGTATCCGGACGGTATACCATTTGAACACCGAGTCAATAGGCCTCCCCTAAATCCCCGCGTAGGCTGCAGGGGCGCGGATTAAAACGGGTGGTAGATGTGTGAAATAATGGCTTCGCGCACGTTGCTCAGGTGCAACTTCATCGCCGCCGAAGCAGCGTCAGGCGCTTGCGCGGTGATCGCGTCAATGATCGCCAGATGCTCATGGCAACCGGGCAAAAGCCGATCGGGAATCGACCCCTGATCGAACATCCTGGTCTTGTTCTTGAGGCCCTCTATCAGCTCGACCAATATGTTGGATCCCGCCAGTCGCGCAATCTCAAGATGCAGATCCCGGTCAAGTTTGGAATGGGTGCGCGGGTCGGGTCGCTCGCCCTCGATAAACCCAACGATCTGCGCCCGTAGGTCCAGCAATCCATCATATGAAGACTTTGAAATAGCAGCCTTTTTTGCAGCTTCGCACTCCAACAGGCTGCGGGCGTGAAGGATCTCCATAATGTCGCCCAGCGAGACGCTGCTGACCATGGGTGTGCCCCCGGCAGACCGGGTCGCGAGGCCTTCGCTGATCAGCTGGCCAATCGCCTCGCGGACGGGGGTGCGCGACACACCAAGCCGGTCGGCAAACTTCTTTTCGCGCAGCAGGGTGCCGGGCTCCAACGTGCCATCGAGAATCATCGCCTTCATCCGCTCAAACGCAGAATTCCCCAAGGTTTGGACGGGATCGGCCATTGTTTCTCCTTCGCTGCTTGCTCGACTATGTCATATTTATATCCGAGGCATCTTTAAAGATATGAGAAATGGTATACACTGAGTATTTCAATATGCAAAATTTGGCGTTGGACCGGGCATGAACAGCAAGACATTCGATCTCATCATTCGCGGCGGCACCGTTGTAACGCCGCAGGGCATGCAACATTCTGACGTGGGCGTCACCGGCGGGCAGATCACCGCGGTCGCGCCGGATTTGCCCGACAATCAAGCCGAGGTAATTGATGCAGGCGGCCAACTGGTCTTGCCGGGCGGCGTCGATACACACTGCCATATCGAGCAGATTTCTGGTGCAGGGCTAATGAATGCCGATACCTTTGAAACGGCAACGCGTTCCGCGGCCTTTGGCGGCACAACCACCGTGGTGTCTTTTGCCGCGCAGCATCCGGGACAGAAGATCAAACAGGTCGTGGCAGAGTATGCTGCACTTGCCCAAAAGGGCGCGATGATTGATCACGCCTTCCATATGATTGTTGCCGATACGGCCAATGGCAATTTGACCGATGATCTGCCCAGGTTGATCGCGCAAAACCACCGTTCAATCAAGATTTTCACCACCTATGACAAGGTTCGCCAAGACGACAAATCCATCCTCGATATTCTGGATCTGGCTGCTCGCGATGGCGCATTGGTATGTTTTCACGCAGAGAACGACGGGCTGATCCGCAACATGACCGATAAACTGCTGGCGGAGGGCAAAACCGCACCGAAATACCACGCCGCGTCGCATCCGCGCGAAGCAGAAATCGAGGCAATTGACCGCATGTGCCGCTTTGCCAAATTCACTGGCGCACGGATCATGATCTTTCATGTTTCCACCCGCGAAGGGGCAGAGATTGTCCGCAAGGCCCGCGCCGAAGGTGTGAATGTGCAGGCAGAGACCTGCCCGCACTACCTGTTTATGACAGCGGACATCCTGGAAAAGGAAAATCCGGCACGGTTCATGTGCTCTCCGCCGCAACGAACCACCGATGATCAGGATGCCCTTTGGGACGCCATTGCGGATGGCACGTTGTCACTTGTCACTTCCGATCATGCCCCCTACCGGATGGACGCCAGAGGCAAGTTCGCCAATGGGCGTGATGCCCCATTCAACAAAATCGCCAACGGAATGCCGGGGCTTGAGACTCGCCTGCCGCTTATGTTCAACGCCATGATCACCCAAGGGCGCGGTGGGCCGGAAGCGTTTGCCCGCGTCACCGCAACAGCCCCCGCGCAGGCTTTTGGATTGCTGAACAAAGGCGCGATTGCACCGGGCTTTGATGCAGATATAGCAATCTGGGACCCTGATTTGAGCCATACCTATGGCGCCAATGATCTTAAGGACAATGTCGGGTATAACCCGTTTGAAGGCACCACGGTGACAGGCATACCAGTGACTGTTCTGTCACGGGGGCAAGAGATTGTCCGCGACCGCGTATTGCACAGCCTGCCCGGTCATGGCGCTTGGCAACCGATGACATGGCAGGGAAATCGGCGCGACACGTAAGGGTCACCCTCCGCCTCGCATGGGCGCAAGATGGGTATTTCGTGCAACAAACGAGGCCTCGAACGACCTCCTGTTAACGGGCTGTTCTTCGGGCCGGCAAGCGGCAAGGCGGGCCGCCTCCTGTGCCAGCTCATCCACCTGCATTGCGATGGTGGACACGCCCCCGCCCAGCCAAGCGTAGTAGGACGGATCGCCATAGCCGACAAAACCTGCGCCCTCTACTGCACCTTGATCTGCCTCCAGAAAAACGCTGAGCGCCCCGTTTGAAATTTCAAACCCGCCACAGACAATCGCCGTCACATTGCCCGCTTCCAACAATCGCGCCGCATTTCGTTGGCCGGTGCTAAAATCCGGGGCGCCTAGTGTGATCAAGCGCTCATCACTCGCAAGGCCCGCCGAGGCGAGCCCAGCTTCAAACGCCGCTCGTCGCGCCCGCCCCGAGGACAGCCGTTCATCCGCACCTATATAACCGATGGACCGATGCCCCAAACCTGCCAAATGCTGCACAGCTTCGCCAATGGGCCTGTGGTCCTCAACCAGTATGGAGGACACAGGTTGGCCCATGTCTTGTTCCCGGATCAGCTGGATCACATTCACCCCGTTGAGGTGAGCCGAGACATTCCGAACCGCGCCCGGCGCCGGCACGTGGATCACCGACATTGCCTGAACCTCGTGCAATCGCTCGAAGGCGCGCAGCTCGGTTTCGGGGTCATCATTCGTCAGATGGATGATCAAATGCAATGAATGATCTTCGCAAGATTGCGCCAGCGTATTGGCAAAGCGGGCATAGAATTCATTGACGATATTGGGAAGCAGCAAGCCAACAATCTTTGTCCCGTCGCCGCGCATGGCCTTTGCCGCGGCGTTTTTCACATAGCCAACTTTGCGGGCATGATCCTGAACAGCTTTGCGGGTGTCGGGCCGCACATTCGGATGATCCGAAAGCGCCCGTGACACTGTCATATGTGAAATCCCCAGATCTCTGGCAATGGACTTAATGGTGACGCGATTGCTCAAGAAAGAATCCTATTGGTTTTGGCGCAGGTTAGCATTTCTGGTTTGGATGTGTTGACAAATATGTTGGCGTTATCGCATATGTTCACGTGAACACGGTGCAGGGAGGCAAAGCCCTTGGCAAGCGAAATTGAGAAAAGATGCGCGGAATTGCTGGTCGAGCTTGGCTTGATCAAAGCCGGGCAAAGCTGCACCGCAACGCCTTTGACTGGCGGTGTGGCCTCTGACATTGCCATGGTGGAATTTGAGGGCCGCAAAGTCTGTGCCAAGTTCGCTTTGGCCAAGTTGAAAGTTGCCGAAGACTGGTTCGCGCCGGTCCATCGCAACCGCGCCGAATACGAATGGCTGCGAGTCGCGTCAGGCATCGCGCCCGATGGCGCGGTAAAACTGTTTGGCCGCTCCGATGCGCTCAATGGTTTTGCCATGGAATTTCTGGATGGGGCTGACGTCTATCTTTGGAAAGACGCGCTGTTGGCAGGGCAGGCCCCGCAAGGCGAGGCCGCCGTGGTTGGCGATCTGGTGGGCCGCATTCACGCCGCTTCGACCCAAGAGGGTTTCGATACCGCGCCATTCCACAATGCCGACGATTTTCGCGCCCTGCGCATTGAGCCCTATTTGACCTTTACCGCAGGACGGCACCCGGATTGCCGCAGCGCCCTTCATGCGCTGGCGGATATGCTTTATTCGGCTGATCGCGTGCTGGTCCATGGTGACGTCAGCCCGAAAAATATCTTGCTTCGCGGCGGGCGTCCGGTGGTTCTGGATGCGGAATGTGCCACCCTTGGGGATGCCAGTTTTGATCCATCCTTCTGTCTCAACCATCTGGTACTGAAATCCATTCACCTACCGCAAATGGCGGAGGTTTATTTGCAGGAAGCCAGCGCCTTTTGGCACAGCTACCGCGCCCATATCACATGGGAAGCGGAAGGCGTATTGGAACAGCGGATTTGCCGGTTGCTGCCCGCGCTGATGCTGGGGCGGGTCGATGGTAAATCACCCGTCGAGTATTTGAATGCCGCCTCGCAAAGTTTGACCCGCGATCTGGCGCGATCTTTGGTTCTGGCGCCGCCAGCAACCTTGGCCGAAGTTTTTGGCACCATCCATCAGGCAATAAAGGACACACAAGCGTGAGCGAAATTGCATCAATCCATGGAATGCGGGTCTGGGACTCGCGCGGCAATCCGACGATCGAGGTTGAAGTCACCCTCGCAGACGGATCGACAGGTCGGGCCATTGCGCCAGCCGGGGCGTCACGCGGCACCCGAGAGGCGGTCGACCTGCGCGATGGCGGGACAGCGCTGCGCGGGATGGGCGTTCAAAAGGCGTTAGACGGGATCGCAAGGCATGTCGCTCCTGCGTTGCGCGGGCTGGATGGTTTGGACCAGGCTGCGGTTGATGCCGCGCTCATAGATGCGGACGCCACTGCGCTGAAGGAAAACCTGGGCGGCAATGCGATGGTTGCGACCTCGTTGGCGGTGCTGCACGCCGCTGCCGATCATGCGGGCAAACCGCTTTGGCGGCATGTTGCGGACAGTTACGACTGCGCTCCCAAATTGCCATTGCCCGAAATCCAGATCTTTGGCGGCGGAGCCCATGCGGGCGGGCGCGTCGATATTCAAGACTTTATGATCATGGTGCCCGGCGCGGCCAGCTTTGACGAGGTGATGGAGATCACCAACGAGGTCTATTTTGCCGCTGGCGATATCATGGCCCAGCGCGGCAAACTTGCTGGCGTGGCAGACGAGGGCGGCTGGTGGCCGCAGTTTGACAGCAACGAAGAGGCGCTTGAGACGCTGGTCGCAGCCATTGAGAAAGCTGGCGAAAAACCGGGCGACCGCGTTGTGATCTCGCTGGATATCGCGGCGTCTGAGTTTGGCACCGACGGAAAATACCGTTTGTCACTCGAAGACCGGGATCTGAACAGCAGCGGCATGATCGACATGTTGGGCCGGTGGATCGACAGCTATCCGATTGCGTCCATCGAAGATCCGCTGGGCGAGGATGACCCCAAAGGCATGGCCGAATTCACGCGTCGGTTTGGTGGCCGCGTGCAAATCATTGGCGATGATTATCTGGTGACAAATGCCGATCTGGTGCGCGAGGCAATCTCGCAGGGTGCGTGCAATGCCGCGCTGATCAAGGTCAATCAGGCCGGAACCGTGAGCGAATCCATTGCGTGTTTTGATGCAGCCGTGAAACAAGGATGGGGCGCAATCGTGTCTGCGCGTTCGGGCGAGACTGAGGATGTCTCAATCAGCCATCTGTCTACGGGGCTTGGCTGCGGTCAGCTTAAGGTCGGGTCGTTTACGCGCTCCGAACGGATGGTAAAATGGAATGAATGCCTGCGGATCCAGCGTGATCTGGGCAAAGACAGCTTTGTTCAGGGGGCGCCTTTGGCGCAGACCTGGTGGGGCAAGCAAGAGAGCTAAGGAACAGACTATGAAATTTCTTCGATTGGGTGATGCTGGGCAGGAAGTGCCATGCGTATTGGACCAAAACGGTGCGGCCCGCGATATCCGCAGTGTTGCCGCAGATATCGGGCCGGATACGATTGATGGTTTGCAGGCCAAGCTGGCCAATGCCGATCTGACAGCGCTGCCCGAGGTCTCTTCGGACGGGGCGCGGGTCAGCAGCCCGATGGCCCAGCCGCGCAATATCTATTGCATTGGTTTGAACTACTCCGATCACGCAGCTGAGGCAGGTTTGCCTATTCCGGATGAGCCGATCCTGTTTACCAAATCCTCCGGCACGTTCTGCGCCCCCAATGATCCGATCCTGCACAGCCCCAAAATGACCAAATTGGATTGGGAGGTTGAGCTGGGCATTGTGATTGGCAGATCCGCGCTGAACATCAGCAAGGCAGAGGCCAAGGATCACATTCTGGGGTATACGCTGGTCAATGATGTGTCCGAACGGGCTTGGCAGCAGGAACGCTCAGGCCAGTGGTCCAAGGGCAAATCCTTCCCCAATTTCTGCCCGACCGGCCCGATGATCGTAACCGGTGATGAGGTTGGCGATGCCGCCGCACTGCCCATGTGGCTGGATGTGAATGGCCAGCGGATGCAAACCGGCAATACAGACACGATGATCTTTGATTGCCAGACCATCGTCAGCTACCTCAGCGAATTTTTGCGCCTTGAACCGGGTGATCTGATCTGCACCGGCACCCCTCCGGGTGTGGGCGCGGGGATGAAACCGCAGGTTTGGTTGAACCCCGGCGATGTGGTGCGCCTTGGCATTGATGGTTTGGGCGAACAAACCCAAACTGTCGTCGCGCTGTAAGGCTGCCGTCCCATGAAAAAGCTACGGTCACAGCAGTGGTTCGACAATCCAGACAACCCGTCTATGACCGCGCTTTATCTGGGCCACTACCTCAATTACGGGCTCACTCTTGAGGAGTTGCAATCGGGCAAACCGATCATCGGCATCGCCCAGACCGGCAGCGATCTGAGCCCGTGCAACCGGCATCATATTGAACTGGCCAAGCGGGTGCGCGACGGGATCACGGCTGCGGGTGGTATCTGCCTTGAGTTCCCCGTGCACCCCATTCAGGAAACCGGCAAGCGCCCGACGGCAGCGCTTGACAGGAACCTCGCCTATCTGGGGCTGGTCGAAAGCCTTTATGGGTATCCGCTGGATGGCGTGGTGCTGACCATTGGTTGTGACAAAACCACGCCAGCGCTTCTTATGGCGGCGGCAACTGTTGATATCCCCGCTGTCGCGCTTTCGGTCGGGCCGATGCTGAACGGTTGGCATGACGGCAAACGATCCGGCACGGGCCAATCCAGCTGGCTAGCGCGCAAGATGCTGGCGGCCGGTGAAATTGACGATGCTGAATTTATGAAGATGGCCACGGCATCAACCCCGTCAGTGGGGTTTTGCAACACCATGGGCACCGCCACCACAATGAACAGTCTGGCCGAAGCTTTGGGTATGCAATTGCCCGGCGCAGCGGCCATTCCCGCGCCTTACCGCGAACGGGGGCAAATGGCCTACCACAGCGGGCAGCGGATCGTGGGCATGGTGCATGAAGACATCAAACCCTCTGACGTGATGACCCGCGCGGCCTTCGAAAACGCGATTGTGGTCAATTCTGCCCTCGGCGGCAGCACAAACGCGCCGATCCACCTTAATGCAGTGGCCGCCCATCTGGATGTCCCGCTGAGAAATGATGACTGGCACAGTTTGGGCCACCACATTCCACTGCTGTGCAATGTGCAGCCCGCAGGTGAATACTTGGGCGAAGATTTCTATCGCGCCGGCGGGGTGCCAGCGGTTGTAAAGGAATTGCTGGCTGCTGGATTGTTGCCACATCCGGATGCAATGACAATCACCGGCCAATCTGTTGCCGAGATCTATGCCGATGCCAAAGTGTCAGAGCGAGACGTGATCCGCACGGTAGCGGACCCGTTGAAGAACGCGGCAGGCTTTCTGCATCTGTCCGGCAACCTGTTTGACAGCGCGATCATGAAAACCTCTGTCATCTCGGCCTCCTTTCGGGAGCGGTATCTGTCTGACCCCGATGATCCCGACGCCTTTGAGGTCCGCGCCATCGTGTTTGACGGACCAGAGGATTATCACGACCGGATCGATGACCCGGCTTTGCAGATCGACGCCGATTGCGTTCTGGTGATCCGCGGCGCGGGGCCCATCGGATACCCCGGCGGCGCAGAAGTAGTGAACATGCAACCGCCCGCCGCCCTCATCCGCGCCGGAATTTCAGAGCTGCCCACGCTTGGCGATGGCCGTCAATCCGGCACATCCGGCAGCCCATCCATTCTCAATGCCAGCCCCGAAGCCGCAGCAGGCGGTGGATTGGCCTTGCTGCAAACCGGTGATCGGGTTCGGATCGATCTAGGGCGGCGCAAGGTGAATGTGCTGATCTCCGATACTGAATTGGCCGCGCGCAAAGAGGCGCTGGAACAGGCTGGCGGCTATCAATACCCCGCCCATCAGACCCCATGGCAAGAAATCCAACGCGGCATGGTCGATCAACTGGACCGCGGCATGGTTTTGAAACCAGCGGTCAAATACCACGCCATCGCACAGCAAAATCAGGTGCCCCGTGACAACCATTGATGCCCCCCTCACCTCGGCCCGGCGGGCTTTTGCCGCCTATCCAAGCCTGAAAGGTAAATGCGCCTTTGTGACCGGCGGCGCGACGGGCATTGGCGCCGCGATGGTGCAGGCCTACGCGGATCAGGGGGTAACTGTCGGCTTTATCGATATCGCTGAGCAGCAGGGTCAGCAGCTTTGCCAGCAGATCACCGAAACCGGGGGCACGGCGTGGTTTCGCCGGATTGATGTCACCGACATCGCAGTGCTTCAGGCCGCAATTGCAGAATTTTCGGATGCCGTGGGGCCAGTTGATATTCTGGTCAACAACGTGGCCAACGACACCCGTCATGCAATGCAAGACCTGACGCCCGAAGGGTGGAACCAATCCTTTGACGTGAACCTGCGACCAGCGTTCTTTGCCATTCAGGCCGTCGCAGAGACCATGATCGCCCGCAAACAAGGCAGCATCGTGAACTTTGGCTCGATTTCATGGAAGGCCAAGGTGGACAGCATGCCAGCCTATACAACGGCCAAGGCCGCCTTGCATGGGTTGACCCGTTCTTTTGTCAAACCGCTGGGCGCGGCGGGTGTGCGGATCAACACGATGTTGCCCGGATGGGTGATGACCGACCGTCAAATCGCCTTGCATCTGGATGCAGAGGGCGAGGTGTTCTTGCAGGCCAATCAACCGCTTGCTGGTCGCATCACCCCGGAAGACGCGGCCGCAATGGCGCTGTTTCTGTCTGCGGATGACAGCGCGATGTGCACAGGTCAGGAGTTCTCGGTCGATGGCGGATGGATCTGATGGCGGCAGGTGCTACAGCAGAGATATTTGACCAACGCCGCTGCCGCTTGGGCGAAGGTGTGTTTTGGCACCCGTTGCGGCAACAGCTTTTCTGGTTCGATATTTTGGGTCGAAAGTTGCACAGCAAACACAGCGGTAAACCGATCACCTGGGCGTTTGACGAATATGTCTCTGCCGCTGGCTTGATCGATCACGACACGATCCTGATCGCCAGTGAAACCCAGCTTTTTACCTTCAATCTGGAAACCGGCGCCCGGCAGCAGATGACCCCGCTGGAGGCTTCCAACCCGATCACCCGTTCCAACGATGGCCGCGCGGATCCGTTTGGCGGGTTCTGGATCGGAACCATGGGCAAGAATATCGAAGCGGGCGCAGGGGCAATCCACCGCTTTTACAAAGGTCAGTTGCGCCAGATTTTTGACCAGCTGACGATCCCGAATGCCATCTGTTTTGCACCCGATGGCCAGACTGCCTATTTCACGGACACCCTGACGCAGATCATCCACAAACAGCCCGTGGACAAAGACGGCTGGCCACAAGGCAAACCACAGGTGTTTGCGGATCTTCGGGCCGAGGGTCTGTTCCCTGATGGGGCCGTTGTGGATGATGCCGGACATCTGTGGAACGCCCAATGGGGCGCATCGCGTGTGGCCCGTTATGCACCTGACGGGTCTTTCGTCAGTGCGGTGGAATTTCCAGCACAGCAAATCAGCTGCCCGGCCTTTGGCGGATCTGGACTGGATCGGTTGTTTGCAACTTCAGCGGCGGATGGGCTGCCAGAGGATCAGGCGGATCAAGGCAAGACATTCGTGATCCAAACAACAATCAAAGGCCAGCAAGAGCATCAGGTCTTGCTATAGCTTTCGGTCCATCAGGTGCCGGCGGAAAACACAAAGGCGGTCCGCTGCCGATAAACCGCGCCGGGGCGCAGGATCGGCGAAGGGGCAAGCGGGTTGTTGACCGCGTTGGGCCAGTTCTGCGGCTCAAGCGCGATTCCGGCGTATTCCGGCCACTGCGCCCCGCCCTCAGACACCAGATTGGTCAGCGCCCCGTCATAGATCTGCAAACCCGGTTCGGTGCTGTGAATATCCATGCTGATGCCGCTGTCAGGGGCGCTCAGGCGGGCAAGGTGCGCCTGACCTTGGCGGTGGTCGAAGCAATAGTTGTGATCAATCCCGCCATCCCGCAACGCGGCACTCAGGGGTTTGGCGCGGCGCAGATCAAAGGCGTGGCCGGTCAATGGCTCCGGCGCGTCACGTGGTATCAACCCTTCGTCGGGCCTCTGGTAATGCTGGGCAGGGCTATAAAGCACGTGATCCAGAACCGACCCGGACAGGCCTAGGTTAAAATACCCGTGATGGGCAAAATTGCAAGGGGTTGGCAGGCTCGATGTTGCGGTGATCTCAAGCTGAAGGGCCGGACCTGCCGTAATCGCATAGGTCAGCTCTACATCCAGCGCACCGGGAAAGCCCATGTGACCATCGGCCAATTGCAGCGCAAGCGTGACCCGGTCCAGCCGGTGATCCGCAACCTGCCAATTCAGCCGCGATGTGCCCTCGCGCCCACCATGAAGCATATGCCTGTCGAGAAAATTCTGATCGGTTTGATAGGTGGTGCCGTCGATGGAAAAGCGCCCTTCGGCAATCCGGTTGGCACAGCGCCCGACAGTCGCACCCAGATAGATGGCTTGGTCGAGATACCCCTCAAGATCATTCAAACCCAACACCAGAGATTGCGGGTGGCCCTCCAGATGAAGGCTTTGCAAGGTCGCGCCATAGCTCAGCACATTGGCGCGCAACCCCTGCCCCACGATCGGGATTTGCCAGACGGTTTGGCCATCCGGCAGCGCCCCAAAGGAACGCAGGGCAGGTTGTTTTGTCATGGGTTCAGTAAGTCGCGCGGCCGCCGGACATGTCAAACACGGCAGCAGTTGAATAGGAACATGCCTCGGAGGACAGGAACATCACCATTTCGGCAACCTCATCCACTGTGCCCATTCGCCCCATCGGGATCTTGGCAAGCATGTAGGAAATCTGTTCCTCGGTCACATCATCCAGCATCTCGGTCTTGATCACCGCAGGGGTGATCGCATTTACCCGAATGCCGGTTTGCGCCAGTTCCTTGCCCAGAGATTTGGTCAGGCTGATCACCCCCGCCTTGGAGGCCGAATAGGCCGAGGCGTTAGGATTGCCCTCTTTGCCCGCAACGGAGGCTACGTTGATGATGCGGCCATAGTCATGCTCTTTCATGAAAGGCACCACCGCGCGGGCACAATGGAACACTCCGTTCAGGTTGACCTGCATCACGCGAGCCCAATCATCTGGCGGGAAAGCCTCTACCATGGCGTTTGGCCCTGCAATCCCGGCGGAATTGACGAGGATGTCCAGCCCGCCCATCTGATCGTTTGCCTCTTGTGCGGCAGCGGCCACATCGGAAAAGTCGCTGACATCCACAACCCGGTGCATGACAGGGCCAAAAGGTGCTAGCTCCTGCGCCTTTTGGGCCAAGGCATCGGCGTTGGCATCCCAAAGGCAGACCTTTGCGCCACGCTCCAACATGGCGCGGGCTGCCGCCGCCCCCATGCCGCGTGCGCCGCCAGTGATGATCGCCTTGCGCCCTGAAAAATTCTGCGCGTTCATAATATTATCCTTGTTATTCATTGTGGAACGGGTTGCGTTCACATCAACATTTTGACGATTTCATCATGGCTTTCGCGGTCCTGCGGGCCATTCAAATTGACCGTGCCGCGCCGCGAGCCCGAGCGCATGACGATGGCCCGTTCCGCAACTTCCATAACGTGTTCGATATTGTGCATGATCACGATCACCGACAGGTTATGCGACTTAAGCGTGCGGATCAGATCCAGCACTTTGCCGGTTTCGCGCACCCCAAGGGCGGCTGTCGGTTCATCCATGATCACCACTTTGCGGCCCCACATCACCGATTTGGCGATGGCGACACATTGGCGCTGACCACCCGAAAAGGCGCTGACCTCCTGGTCGATGCGCGGAATATTGATCGCCATCTGGCTGACGGCTTCGCGGGCCTCGTTGCGCATGGCTTTGCGGTCCACAAACCCCAGCATCTTGCGCCAGCCGCCGCCAACCTTTTCCTTGCCGGCAAACACATTGGCGGCCACATCCAGATTGTCGAACAACGCAAGGTCTTGGTAGATCGTTTCAATGCCGTGGTCGCGGGCCTCATGGGGTGTGCCAAATGAGACAGCCTGCCCGCCGATCCGGATCTGCCCCGCGTCGGGCTGGTAATAACCCGACAAGGTTTTGATCAGCGTTGATTTGCCTGCGCCGTTGTCGCCCAGCAGTGCAAGAACTTCGTTTTCATAAAGTTCGAAGTCCACACCGCGCAGCACTTCAACAGGGCCAAACCGTTTTTCGATACCGGTCATTTCGACCACTTTGTTTGGTGCGGTCATGACCGTTTCCCCCGGTTGATAATGGCATCCGACAGGACAGCAAGGATCAGAACACAGCCCGATGCGACCCCCTGCCAATAGACGGACACGGCGTTCAGAACGAGGATGTTATTGACCAAAGCGAGGAACAAAACCCCGAGCGCCGCGCCCAAAACCGTGCCGCGCCCGCCATAGATCGAACAGCCGCCAACAATCACTGCCGTAATCACCCGAAGTTCCATTCCCGTTGCCGTATTGGGAAAGGCCGAGCCAAGCCGTGCCACGACAACAACACCGCCCAGTGCGGCGAGAACCGAACAGATCACATAGCCCATCAGCTTGAGCCGTTTGACATTGATCCCTGCCCGCAGCGCCGCCATTTCAGACCCGCCGAGAAAGGCAAATTTGCGGAACCAGACGTTCTGCCACATCGCCATGTGGAACAGCACAACCAGCACCACAACAAGCACAACCAGATTTGGCAGACCAAACAGCAAGTCACCATTTGCCAGCGCCTTGAAACTGCCGGGGATCGAAGACATCGCGTAACCGCCAGACAGGATATACACCGCGCTGCGGAAAATTGTCATGGTGCCAAGGGTCGTGATCAAGGGATTGAGCCCGACATAGGCAATCAGATATCCATTCACCACGCCCACAACGACACCGGCACAAAGCCCCGCCGCGATGGCGATAGGAATAGACAGGCCTGCGTTAAAGGCCAGTGCAATCACAACCGCACTTAGCGCCACAACAGAGCCGACCGAGAGGTCAATGCCGCCGCTGAGCAGAACAACCGTCAAGCCAATGGCGACGATCATCTCAATTGACATGCCGATCACCACGTTCTTGATGTTGGCGGCGGTCAGGAAATAGGGCGACAGCATTGTCGCGGCGATGGCGGTGATCAGGATCATCACGCCAACGATAAGCTCGCGGCTCAGCAATAGGCGTTTGAAATCAAACCCTCCTGCATCTCCAAGCCGATCAGTGTTTGTCTGGGACAAGGTCATGGGACCACTTCATGAGAAAGGACAGATATGTCCGGCCAGCGGGATGCCAGCCGGACGAGAGGCCGCTTAGGAACAGCTGCCGACAAGGAATGAATCGGCGTTTTCTTTCGTGATAAAGAACATGCCGGGATCAATTTTTGGCGGCAGAACAGAGACACCCACATCCGCGCCGGGCGTGCCGTCTAGGTTGTTGTTCACATACTCATACGCCAGTTTCAGAGCGAGGAACCCTTCGAGGTAGGTGTTCACCGCCGAAGTTGTCTGAATGGCGCCGTCTTTGATGCCGCAGACGATGGGATCAAAGACATCTGATGCCACGACCATCACTTCGCCTTTGCGGCCCAGTTCGGTCAATGCAGTCGCCACGCCCGTACCGGTTGCGTTGATCACAACCAGGCCGTCGATGTCCGGATTGCCAAGCAGCATGGTCTTGGTGCGTTCTGCTGTGATTTGGTCATCACCCTGATTGTCTTCGATCGCGACAACCTCATAGGCGGGTGCGTTGGCAGACAGATAATCTTTCAGGCCTTGGATGCGCACTTGCAGGTTGGTTTGGTTGATGGCTGTCAGAAGGCCGATCTGCCCCTCTTCCTTGCCTTGCCCCTGCAGCAGCTCGACGATCTTTTTACCGTACTGAAAACCAACGTTGTAGTGATCTGGCCCCACGAAGGTGATGCGCGGGCTATCTGGTGCGTCGCTATCAAACGTGGCCACAGGCACACCCATTTCGGTGACGCGCTTGATGGTTTCGGACATGGATGGATCAAATGCACCGGTCAGAAACGCCGAAGGCTGGGTCAGTGCGATCTGCTCCATCTGGTTTTGCGTTGCGATGTTGTCAAATTCGACCGGACCGGTGAATTCGAACTGCACACCCAGTTGATCAGCCGCATCCTGCGCGCCCTGACGGATCGGCACCCAGAACGGATGGCCCGAGATCGGAACAACCATAACGTATTTCTGATCCGACACATCCGCCGCATAGGCACCTGTCACAGCCGCCGCAGAAAGCGCGATTGCCGCGAGGGTTGATTTGATAATTGACTTCATTTGGGTCCTCCCTGAACACCGTATGCCGTCCCGTTTGTCGGAGCGGCAAAAGCGCGACAGATGGATCAAGCCCACCTTATCGCAAATTGGTACATTGAATGAACCATAGGACCAAAATAAGATCTGTCAAGCACCCCTCGGACTTCAGACTTTTGGCAATTCCAACGCGCTTGTGGCCAAGTTATTATAGATGCGATCCATATGGCGGTGCATCATTCGGCGGGCCAGATCAGGATCGCCTGCGGTGATCGCCGCGAGAATTTCGCGGTGATCCCGAATCGCATAGTCCCGCATTTCGGCGGTCGAAAAGTGATCTTCGAGGCGTTGATAGTATTTGCCGCGCTGCATATTCCACAGATCGCGCACCATATCGGCCAACACCGTATTCTGGCTTGCGCGGGCGATCTCGCGGTGGAATTGCCGGTCTGATGGGTGCCGCAAATCATATCGCCGCTCGCCTTCCTCCAAGGCTTGCGCGGCTGCTCTGATCCGCTCGATATCCGCCTCAGAGCCCAGTTTTGCAGCCAGATAGGCCGTTTCCCCTTCCACCGCTCGGCGGGCTTGTATGATATCAAGGGGGCGTCGCCCGCTGTCGTCCAGCGATGGCAGGCGGTTGGCATTGGACAGCGCATCCTGAGCCACGAAGATCCCGCTGGAGGTGCGGATTTCCAGCACACGGCTGAGTTCCAGCACAACAAGGGCCTGACGCAATGACCCACGGCTGACCTTCAACTGTTCGGCAAGATCACGCTCTGACGGAAGGCGATCTCCGGGGGAAAAATCACCGGCAAGGATGAGTTCGATCAGCAATTCCGCGATCTGGTCGTGTAGTTTGTTCTGTTTCAAAGCCTGAACCGGCATGCGTCCTCCTTCGGGCGGCTGGATAGCTTCAAGCCGCACCTGTCACGTGGTCTTTGGTTCAGTCTATAAACCGATTGGCGAACACACAAGCTTGGCCATCATCGGGCGTGTAAATGCGCGTTCTCAGAATTTGGCGACCAGCTGGCGCAGCGACGCCACGTTCATGCGTTTATAGGCATTCTTCCGGTGGGTGATGATGGTGGTTTCTGCCAGCCCCAAAATCTGCGCGGTCTGCGCGGCGGTGCGTCCCTTGATCGCCATTGCGGCAACTTCTCGTTCGCGGTGCGTGAGGCCCGGATAGCTGAGTGCCAAGCGTGCCTGAATATCCTGCTCCATCCAGACAGAACCTTTCAGCGAAAAGGCGACATGCCGCTCCACCGCTGCAAGAAGAAACGCCAACAGCGCCTCGGCCTTTGCGCGGTTAGGCTGATCAAAAACGCCGGTTTCTTCGGCCGTATAAAGGCTCACCGATAAGCCATAGGTCGACGTCCGGCGCACGAGGGAGGTACGGCCCGCAATCCCGGGCAGGTCGTAACAATCGCGCCGATAGGTAAAGGATTTGATATCGGCAGCATCTTGGTGGGTCAGGAAATCCCCTTCGCCTTTGCTGCCGGACAGCAGTGCCGTGTTTGGGTCTTGATCAATGTGGCGGTTGTAGCCCTGTGCCGCCTGCTCCGCCCGTCGTTTTCCTTTGCAACTGTCGGTCCCGACCAAAAGCGGCACGTCCCGGTCCCCCTGACAGAAGATCGATACAAAATCAGCCTGGCACACCTCGTGACCTAGCTTGAGCAAGGCAGGCACCAACCCAGCCGATCCGATATTTTCCACCAGTCCCGCACATTGGGCCGCAGTGAGGGCCAACACATTTTCGTTCGCCGGATTTGATTTTTTCAATGCAAGCTCCCACCGTGTATTCGGCCCGATCTTAGTGGCAAGTCAGACAACAGAGTATTCCCAGGCTCTTTCCTCATCAATGAGGAATGCCACAATCTATCGCGCAGGCTACCACTTGGCCAACTGCGGTGACATTCTTGCCAGCCGCAACAACTTACCCAAGGAGGCCCCTCATGTTTGCCCGCGAAAATATTGCATTTGATCCAATTGCCCTGCCCGACCGTGCAGACCTAACTGATGCGGAAATAATGGCGCAGGCGCAGGCCTTCTACAGCGCAATGGGCAAGCGACATACGGTGCGTGATTTCAGCGACCGCCGCATTGACCGCGCCGTGATCGAGAGATGTATTCTCACAGCCGGCACCGCGCCATCGGGCGCCAATCATCAGCCATGGCATTTTGTGGCGATCTCAGATCCGGCATTCAAAAAACGCATCCGCGATGCCTCAGAAGAGGAAGAACGCAGGTTCTATGAGGGCGGCGCGGGCGATGAATGGCTCAAGGCGCTTGAGCCGATCGGGACCAATGACAACAAGCCTCACCTTGAGGATGCGCCATGGCTCATTGTGATTTTTGCCCAGCGTTGGGGCCATTTTGACGATGGCACGCGCTACAAGAACTATTACGTGCCCGAAAGCGTTGGGATCGCTACGGGTTTTCTGCTTGCGGCGCTGCACCACGCGGGCTTGACATCTTTGACCCACACCCCCAACCCGATGAAGTTTCTCAATGACATGCTGGGGCGGCCACAGTCGGAAAAACCCGTGATGATCCTTGCTGTGGGCCATCCGGCGGCCGATGCCACCATCCCGCGCGTCGCCAAGATCAAGAAACCGCTGAGCGAGATCCTGACCGTTTCTGAGTGACTGTCTGTCCGATAGCATCCGCCCATTTTACCAAACAGATGAGAAAGCTGTGCCATGACCTTTGTCGTGACCGATAATTGTATCGCCTGCAAATACACCGATTGTGTCGAGGTTTGCCCTGTTGATTGTTTCTATGAAGGGGAGGCAATGCTGGTGATCCATCCCGACGAATGCATCGATTGCGGCGTTTGCGAGCCTGAATGTCCGGCTGATGCGATCCGCACAGACGCGGAGCCGGACAGCGCCAAATGGGTCGCGCACGCGCGGCAATTCGCAGAACTTTGGCCGGTCATTACCGCCCGCAAGCCGCCCCTGGCAAATGCCGCGCAGCGTGATGGCGAGGCAGGGAAATTCGAATTGTTCTTCGCACAGGCCCAGACCTAGGATTAGGGGAAGGATCCTCGGCCGGATGCGCTTGCAACGCCACTTCGCATCTTGGTGAGCCTTTCAGGATAGATCGGGACGGATCGTGAAATTCGGCCCGAGACCGGCTTGACAATTGTCCCTTCACCCACAAGGAAGGCGGGCATTGGATGACCTATCTGAAACGTCCATCAAAAGGTCCGTTTCATCCGGTTTGTTCAGTAAAGTTGTCGTATAAAACAAGGTCCATTTCTGCGTTCACGCGATGACTTAATTCAAATAAAATTCGGAGTACTATTATGCCTCGTATCGGTATGAAATTGCCTGATGTGACATTCCGCACCCGCGTGCGCGACGACAGCATCGATGGGCCAAATCCCTTCACCTGGAAGGACATGACAACACAGGATTATTTCGGTGGCCGCCGTGCCATCCTGTTCTCGCTGCCCGGTGCGTTCACGCCGACATGTTCGACCTATCAGTTGCCCGGTTTTGAAAATCTGGCGGGTGAGTTTGCCGAACAGGGCGTGCAGGACATTTATTGCCTTTCTGTTAACGACGCATTTGTGATGAACAAATGGGCCGCTGATCAAGGTATCAAGACCGTCAATGTCATTCCTGATGGTTCTGCGGAATTTACCCGCAAAATCGGCATGTTGGTGCAAAAAGATAATCTTGGCTTTGGCCTGCGCAGCTGGCGATATGCAGCAGTTGTGGATGACGGTAAGATCGTCGCTTGGTTCGAAGAGCCGGGCATCGAAGACAACTGCGCGGATGATCCATACGGCGAAAGCAGCCCTGAGAACATTCTCAAGCATCTTAAGGCAAACAACCCCTTCGCGGTTGCCTCCTGATTGGTTGCACTCAGGCTGTTGCTGGCCGTCGATGAATGGTTCAGCCCCGCAGATCTGCGGGGCTGTTTTTATTTGTGTGTCCGAAGTTTCGGATGTGCCCGAGATCACCCTTTTGGGCATTAAGCGGATGTTAGCGACCTGCCCTTACACCCCGCCCTGCAACCCGTCATCCGAATGCAGGAGCCAACAATGAACAAGCCGCTAATCACAGCATGCCTGATGTGCACCGCCACCGCCGTGGCTGCCGCCGATCTTCAGGAAATGGGCGATATGTCCAAAGAAATGGTGGCCCGTGCCGTCACCCACTACCAACAGGTCGGGCGCGAACAGGCCGAAAAGGATTTTAACCACAAAACTGAGGAATGGTACGCCGACAAATACTTCCTGCATATGTTCGCGATGAACGTAGATGGTACCGTCTGGGCCGATAACGTCTGGCCCGAATTCATCGGAACGGATTTTACCGCCGCGGGCGATTTTGACGGATTTGAGTTTGGCCATGACATCATCGCAAACACGCCGCAGGGCGGTGAAGTCTATCAGGTGCAGTTGAAATTCATGAACCCAGAAAGCGGTGATCTCACACCATCCGTCGGCTCTTGCGTGCGCGCCGATGCTCAGAACATCCTGTGCAGCTGGGCCAACGGCTGATCCGCTCCACGAATGAAAGGCCGCAAGCCGTGTTCTTGACCTCAATTAAGCAGAAAATCATCTTTGTCGCCCTATTGTCCTTTATCGGGGCGACGGTGGTATCCCTGTTTTCCTATCGTGGCCTTGATGACGCCACCGGCGCCATGCGGTACCTAACCGAAATCGCGGCACCGCAGGAGAAAGCCAATAACGAGGCAAGCGCGGCGTTGGCGACGTTGATCCAGAAAATCTACCAATATCTTCTGTGGCTTGAGATGAATGGCCCTGCCGAAGATGCCGCCGAAATGCGCGGCCAGATTGATCAGATGATCGTGGAGTTGGACCGCTTTGCGGAGGCGGGGCTTGTCCCCGTTGAGAGTTTTACCGAGTTCAAAAGGAAGTTTTGTGGTCTGTTGGGCATGGCAGAACGCAATCCAAGAATTGCCTTTGGTGGGTTGCGCGGCGCTCTGTCCGTTTATGGCGAAATATTTGGAGTGATTTCCGAAAACCTGATCAACTCGCAGGCCGAAACAGAGAACTCCGTCAAACGGGCACAAACCTCGATCAGCAGGTCTTTGTTTGTGATCCTCACCGTTGGGATTTCCACGATCGCTTTGAGCTTGCTCATCTCTATTGCCGTTAGCATCCGTCTGTCGCGCGGGATTCATAAGATGGTCAATGCGATGACTGCCATTGCCGCCGATCAAGATAACGTGGAAATCCCGAATATCGGCCAGAAAGATGAATTGGGCCAGATGGCTGGCGCATTGGTCGTGTTCCGTGACGGACAGCAGGCCAAACGTGATTTGGCCTTCGCGCAGGCCCAACATCAAGAGGCAGAAAAAGCCAAAGATGCCGCCGCAAGAGAGGCAGAAGCGGCCCGGCTTCAAGCCTTGCAAGAGCAGGCAGAACTTGAGCGGCAACAAGCAGAAGAAGCGCAAGAGCGGTCCCGTAGAACAGAAGCAATGCAGGCCGAATTGGCAGGGGTTATCGCCCTGGCACAGGCGGGTGATTTCACCGGCAGAATGCAGAACGCAGCGGCAGAGAATGACGACGATGCAATCCGCACCTCGGTGAACCAACTGGTTGAAACGGTCGAGGTTGGCGTCAAGGAAACCTCCCGCGTGCTAGAGGCTTTGGCAAAATGCGATCTCACCCTCAAGATGGAGGGGGAATTTCAAGGTGCCTTTTCCAAACTCAAATTGAATGTGAACAAAGGCACCTCATCGCTTGGCGATGCGCTTGGCCACATTTCGCAAAACGCCCAGATCGTCACGAACAGCTCTTCTGAATTGTCCAATGCGGCGAAAGACCTATCACAACGCACCGAAGGCGCGGCGAGCCGCCTTAGCACGGCCAATGACATGATGCGCGAGATCAACTCGGCCTCCCTGTCCGCGTCCGATCACGCCAACAAGGCCACCGAATTTGCCGTCAGTGCCCAGAATGCAGCGGAACAAAGCGGTCAGGTGGTCGATAAGACCGTGACAGCGATGGCGCAGATTGCCGAGTATTCAAACAAGATCAGCGTTGCGACCGATGTGATCAATGAAATCGCCTTTCAGACGAACCTTCTCGCCTTGAACGCAGGCGTCGAAGCCGCCCGCGCTGGCGAAAGTGGCAAGGGATTTTCGGTCGTGGCGACCGAAGTGCGTTCACTTGCTCAACGGTCGGCGGAATCGGCACATGAGATCGGTCAACTGATTGCAAACAGTCAACGCGGTGTCGAACAAGGCAGCAAACTGATCACCGAACTGGGCAGCGCGATGAGCGATGTTGTCGCCCGCATTTCCAAAGCCGCGGAAGCGGTGCAGGCCATTGCTGTGTCCACCGGAGATCAGGTGCATCAGATCAAACAAATGGAAGGGACTGTTGTTGAACTTGAACAATTGACCCAGACCAACGCGGCGATGAGCGAGGAATCCTTCGCGGCGACAGCTGTTTTGCTGGAATCCGCCCAGCAGATGAAAGCGCTGATCGAGAATTTCAAATTCGAGGGCCAGACATCATCCGCAGGTATTGGCTCGGCTTTGTCTGCCGAATCTGCTGCTGACGCGCAGTGGTCAAATGCAGAAGCCCAGATGCGCGCCAGCTAATCCGTGAAAAGACCAAGGAGGCAAGACACCGCGCCGGTCTGCACAGCCACAACATGAAACTTCATTGCTTTTCTATCACTTGATCTCTCGAACCGGATCGAGGCGTCCTGCCTCCCCGGTCCGTTGTCGTTTATATTGACGATATCCAGTATCCACGATAAGAAATATCTTGATTGATTCGTGGAGAGATTTCAATGAAACTGAGTGATGGCGTTGAATGGGCCGCGCATTGCGTTTTGCTGTTGGCAGCCCTGCCCGGAGAGGCCCGGCTTTCGGGGCGCGCCTTGGCCGAATTTCACGGCGTGCCGGAAAGCTATCTGCTCAAACACCTCAAAGCGTTGGCAAAAAGTGGCATCCTGAAATCTTTCTCTGGGCCAGCCGGGGGCTACGGCCTGGCGAGGGCTGCATCTGAAATCAGCATGCTTGATATCGTCCATGCGGTTGAGGGGAAGACCCCGGCGTTCCGGTGTTCAGAGATCCGCCGCCGCGGCCCGTGTTCGGTAAGAGACCCCAATGCCTACCCCAAACCTTGCGGTATCAATCGCGCTATGCTCAGGGCCGAGCAGGCCTATCACACCGCCCTCAAGACCGAGACGGTGAGCGATCTTCTGACCGAATTTGCAGGGACGGTTGATCCTAGGATTGCGGCACTTGGCCAAGCTTGGGTCATCAAAAACATAAGGAACGCAGCATGATGAAAGTATTTGTCACCGGCTGCACGGGCGTGCTTGGCCGCCCTGTGATCCGCGCATTGGTCAACAGCGGGCACAAGGTTGTTGCATTGGCCCACTCTCCTGAAAAGATCAGCGCACTGCGTGCCCTCGGCGCAGAGCCCGCAGCCGCCAGTTTATTTGATCCCTCCAGTCTGCGTGACAGCATGCAGGGCTGCGACGCCGTCTTGCATCTGGCAACACGCATTCCCAAAACCTCTGACATGAAACCCCCCCATGCCTGGGCCCAGAACGACCGCATTCGCAAAGATGGCACCGGGAACCTCGTTGATGCCGCGCTGGCGACCGGAAAGGTCAAAACCTTCATCTATCCGAGCGTTTTCTTCATGTATGGAGACGGCGGAGACACATGGCAAAGCGCGGCCACGGCCGAATTGAACCCGCCCGCGCCGCTACAATCGACATTAACAGCAGAGAACCACGTGACCCGCTTCGCGGCACACGGCGGCGAAAACCGGGGTATAAACCTGCGGTTTGGCAGCTTCTATGGACCCGGTTCCCGAGACAGCCAGGATATGCTTTCGATGGCGCGAAAGGGCATTGTGATGCCCTTGGCCAGTGGCGGAACATTCAAATCGATGATCTGGGTTGAGGATGCTGCCAGCGCAATGATTGCAGCGCTCAATCATGCAAAGAGCGGCACCTTTGATGTTGCAGAAACAGAGCCGTACACTCAGGATCAAGCGATCAAAGCACTGGCAGTGGCGGTCGGACGGCGAAGCTTGTTTAAGATGCCTCGGTTCCTGCTTCGGTTTGCGTTGAAACCGGACATGCGCGGCCTCTTGGGCCGCAGCCAACGTATCACCTCACAGGAATTTCGGGACATGACGGGCTGGAAACCTGAGGTGAAAAACCAGACCGAGGGATGGCAAAGGATCGCACAGGGCGACGCGCGTACGTCAATCGCGAAAGCCAAAGCGGCGTAACCGACCGCATTCAAAGAACGCATCTGGCTAGGGTCAGGACCCATTAATTTTACGTCGCTGGTTTGGCAGGTTTTTACTGTAGCCAGGCACCTCTGCGCAGGAACTCTTGTTGAATTTCAAGCAGATGTAACGCAGCTCACAGGAAAAACCCGCCAAATCCGTCAGGCCAAAGGCCTGCCATCAGAAAACGTCTCCCCTCCGGGGAGACGGACGTCCAAACCTCTTCATTTCAGCGGCGTGAGCCATTTGCAGTTAACCCGTTAGCTGCTGCATGTCTCAAACCACTGAATTTTCGAGGTTTGGACGCCAGCGGCGCAAAATTAATGGGTCCTGACCCTAAGCCAAGGCGAGGATGAAGCGCCGGCTTGACAACTGCAAAGCTTCAAAAGCGCTTTGACTGAAAACGCCCAGATATTCTGGCTTGCAGCCAAGAAAAATGCGGCCAAGCCGGAACCGAACCTGCCGCCCTGCGTTATCGTCAGAGATCCCGGCCCGGCACCTCGTTTCTGAATTGCCCAGTCTACCGCTGGTCTGGGATCTCAAACCATGCATGTCCCGACGCGCCGCTGGTGCAGGCATTCCCGCCGCATATCTAATTTCGCCGCGCCAAAACGAAAGCCCAGACATATGACCAGCACGCTGATGACACGCCTCGCCATTTTGGGGATGGGCGTTGTGACGGCCTTTGCCACATTGGAATACGCCCAAGATTTCTTTGCCCCTGTGCTGTCTGCACTCATCCTGGGTATCGTGCTTTCGCCGCTTGTCCGGTTTTGGGAACGCATTGGCCTTCGCCCGTCATTGTCTGCGTTTGCCACGGTTGCGATCACGATGATTGCTGTCGTCTGCCTTGTCCTGCTGCTGGAACCCTACGTCGCAGAGGCCATCGCGCGTGCACCCGTTATCTGGGTCGAGTTGCGCACAACAATTGAGGGGATCAGGGCGATGATCCTTGGCTTGGATGAAATCGCCGAAGACGTTGTCGCGGCCGTCGATCCCAAAGGCGAACAGGCCCAGCCCCCTGCCGAAGGCATAGATGTACCCTCAATCACGGACGCTCTGTTTTATGCGCCACAGTTTCTTGCCCAATTGATGATGTTTGTCGGTGTCCTGTATTTCTTTTTGCTGACCCGGACAGAAATTTACCGCTGGATCGGTGCCTCTGTTCCAACGCTGAGCCGGGACGATTTTTTGCATGCCGAACGGCAGGTCTCCCGGTATTTCCTGACCATTACGGCAATAAACGGATCGTTTGGCGTGGCCATTGCTGTGGTAATGGAGTTGATCGGCATGCCCGGCGCGGTGTTCTGGGGTGTCTCTGCGTTCTTTCTGAACTACATCCTCTATCTTGGCCCGCTCGCCTTGGGGGCGACGCTTTTGGTGGCAGGGATGGTGGTGTTCAACGGCGCAGCCAGCTTTGCGCCCGCAGCGATTTATCTGTCGATGAACGCCGTTGAGGGGCAATTTGTGACCCCTGCGATGGTTGGCAAACGCATGTCGGTCAACACGCTTTTGGTGTTTGTTTCGCTGGTGTTCTGGCTATGGCTTTGGGGACCAATTGGCGGCGTGATCGCGATCCCGCTACTGATCTGGATGATCACGATCACAGAACGCGCCTTGGGACAGCCCATTTCGGATGGCATCCCAAATTTGATCCGCACCAACCCCGATCAGAGTAAGCTTTGAGGGTTCATCATAGTTCTGCAAGTCGAAGCGGCGTTTGAGGAAACTGGGCGGCTTAGGGTCAGGGCCCATTAATTTTACGTCGCTGGTTTGGCAGGTTTTTACTGTGGCTAGGCACCTCTGCGCAGGAACTCCTGTTGAATTTCAAGCAGATGTAACGCAGCTCACAGGGAAAACCCGCCAAATCTTTCAGACGACCAAACCTCTTCATTTCAGCGGCGTGAGCCATTTGCAGTTAACCCGTTAGCTGCTGCATGTCTCAAACCACTGAATTTTCGAGGTTTGGGCGCCAGCGGCGCAAAATTAATGGGTCTTGACCCTAAAAATCGCCCGGTTCCAATTCAAAGGTTGCTGCGTCAAAACTCACTGTCATCTGATACTGATTGTGATCGCGCTGCACGTCGATGTCAGCGCCCAATTGAATCGCAAAGGCAGTGATAAGTTTTGACCCCATGCCGGTGCTTTCGGGCGCGGCCTCATTGCTCAAAGAGTTCACCAAAACAAAGCGGCATTTATCTTGCGCATCACGGGTAAAAGTCACCGACATCCGGTTGTCCCCGATTTCGGAGGCGCCCACGTATTTCATCGCGTTGGTCGCAGCCTCCGAAGCCAAAAGCGACATCGGCACCGCCTGATCAGGGTAAAGCATGACATCTTCGACCTGCACATCAACGGCGATGTTTTTGGCAGTGTCCGTCCCGATCTCCACCGATCTTTCGATAATTTCCCGCACCAGTTCACCCACGTTGACCAACCCGCCGCTGCTGGTTTGATAAAGATCGCGGTGAATGGTGGCCAAACTCAAAACGCGGTCCTGCATGCGGCGCAGAATGCGTTTTGTATCGTCATGCTGCGCCTCACGGATCTGCATATTCAGGATCGACGAGATCAGTTGCAGATTGTTTTTGACCCGGTGATGCACCTCTTTGAGCAGCACATTCTTTTGCCGCACAGAATCTTCCAGTTCGGCCTCGTCACGCAGGATCGAGTGGGCCATAACAAGAAACGAATTTTGGATGTTTTGCAGCTCGCTTGGCATCTCGCGGGTGCGCTCGTCGGTCAGCAATGTGCGGTTATCGGCAAAGCGCATCATCTGCGCGCCGACACTGCGGATATGGCGGGAGACCAGCCGATGAACCGCAAAAAGCGCCACCGCGAGGCTGATCATCCACATGAGTGCCGGAAACAGGCTGGTCGGTAGGATCTTGCTGATCTGGCCGGAGACACCGTTGTCTTTGTCCCAGACACCCAAGGCAAAGATCTTGCCCGTTTCAATCGGCACAACCGCATAGATACGATCTTCGCCATAGACGCTTTGACGCGAAAATGTGCGTGCCGCTACGGTGGTGAATTCGGCCAGATTGGTGCCCAGCGGCAGGTTCGCAACAGCCGCGTCGGCGCCATTGCGGGAACTTAGAATTTCACCGTTTTCGTTGAAGGTCAGTAGATCCAGAAGCGCTTCGTTTTCACTATCGTCCCCGAGTGCATCAAGGATCGAATGGGGAACCGAGACTGTGACAAATCCGGTCAAGTCGTCTTCTTCAAAGACCGGTTGGGAAATGTTGATCACCGATCCTTCCCCGTTTGGTCCGTCAATACTCACCTCGATGCGGGGTGTCTCTGCCTCGACGGCTTCGGCGAACCCGGGCGTGTTGGCATAATCCAGTTCGACCCCGGTGGATGAGCAGGTCATCTTGCCGGAGATCGGCACATAGCCAATGAAATTGAATATGCCGGCGTTTTCCAGAACCTTTGCCAGACGTTTGGAACAGGCCGCCGGGTTTTCCAACATTTGCGGCAGAAACGCGCCCACACCAGAGGCGAGACCGAATGCCCGCTGGATGACGATACGCTCTTCTGCCGCTGCCTGTTCTGTCAAACCCAGCAGCGCCAATTCCGAGTTTTGCTGCGCTTGTTCTGTCACGCTTCGGGTCTGGCTGACTGCGATCATGCCAATTGGCAGGATTGCCAATGACATCATCACTGCCATCCGGAACCGCAGGCTTTTGTACCAGCGGGGGGTTTGATCTTCTTTCAGCGTCACTGCGGAACTGTACCTGCGCCGGAAATCACAGCCATAGTGGCGCGGTCAGTCAGCTCCATGGGGCCCTCTTCGTCCAGATGCAAAAGTTCCGTCAGCTTGGCGCGGCCACGGTTTGCCCGGCTTTTGACGGTGCCGACAGCCACACCGCACATGTCTGCGGCTTCCTCATAGGAAAATCCGGATGCCCCCACAAGGATCAGCGCCTCGCGTTGTTCATCGGGCAGCAATTCAAACGCTTGTTTAAAATCGCTCAGCTGCATCCGGCCATCGTGTTCCGGTTTGACCGATAGGGTCGCTGTGAACACACCATCGACATCCGCAACCTCGCGGTTCAGCTTGCGGCGGCTGGAATAATAGGTGTTGCGCAGAATGGTGAATAACCAGGCTCGCATCTTGGTGCCGGGTTTGAATTTATCAATGTTGGTCCAGGCTTTGACGACGGTGTCTTGCACCATGTCATCAGCGGTCGCCCCGTTGCGTGTCAAACTCAACGCAAAGGCACGCAGGGCCGGCAAATGCTCGACCAACTCATTTCTTGGATCCTCGGACATTAACTGTTGCCCTTCTGCTCAGCATCCTGCGCTTTGAGAACATCAAGCAGATCTTTGAACCGATCAGGAAGTTGTTCCTGAACAAGGTCGGAATAGACCATCTTGAGGTTCTGATCGATCAAGTCTGCTATGCGCTCATCGTCTTTTGATTTGTTATCTGTCATTGCTTCTCGGTCTCTTTTTTTCGAAAAAACTCATCACCCAACGGAACCGAACGCATGATCACCGCGTTTGGTTCCGAAACAAATTGAAAAAAAGGCAAAAAAGAATGTCGGATACACAAGACACTGTGGACCTTTCTGATCAGATCGCACGGGAACTTCCTTATCTCCGAAGATATGCGCGGGCGCTGACGGGGTCTCAGACCAGTGGGGACAATTATGCAATCGCCACGCTTGAGGCGATTTTAGAAGACCGTTCCATCATTCAGGGCGATATGACAACCAAGGTTGGTCTGTTCAAATGTTTTCACGCCATCTGGTCCAGTTCCGGTGCGCCGGTGGTCGAAGATGGCGCGGGGGCACTTGGCAAGGCACAGGCGCATCTGGCGTCCCTTGCGCCCAACACCCGAGAAGCTTTGCTGTTGTCCACAGTCGAGGAATTCACCATCGCACAGGTTGCCACAATCATGACCGTCAGCGATGAAGAGGCGCAGCATCTGATTGCAACCGCCCGCACCGACATGGAAAACAGCGTGTCCGGACGTATCCTGATTATCGAGGACGAACCGATCATCGCTGCCGACCTGAGTGCAATTGTCAGTGATCTTGGGCACACCGTCACCGGCGTGGGCCGTACCCGCGCGGATGCGGTTGCCAAGGGCAAGGGCGACAAGCCTGATTTGATCCTTGCTGATATTCAGTTGGCCGACAATTCGTCCGGCATTGATGCGGTTAATGATCTGCTGGCCGAATTGGGCGATACGCCTGTGATCTTTATCACTGCTTTCCCAGAGCGGCTTTTGACAGGCGACCGGCCAGAACCCGCGTTTCTGATCGCCAAGCCCTACAAAGAAGATCAGGTGCAGTCCGCGGTCAGCCAGGCCATGTTCTTTGCCTCCACGGAAACGCTCAAGCGCTGATCTGACTGCCAGCGCAACAAGAAAACCCCGCCTGTCGCTCAGGCGGGGTTTTTCGTTTTTGGGTTCATCCTCTGGATCGCTCAAGCTCTATCCGGAAGAGTCTTTAAACGCCCGCGCGATCATGGTCGCGGCAAAAAGCGCCAGAAAGATCAGGAACAGGATCTGCGCGATGCCTGCCGATGCGCTTGCAATTCCGCCAAATCCAAAGATGGCCGCAATGATGGCGACCACAAAAAATATAACTGCCCAAGAAAGCATGTCATGGTCCTTTCGTTTGTGTTGGTGCGCCCCAACAGGGCGCTGATCTGAGACACCAACGGGCGGCCCCTTGGACAAGTTCCAAAGAATCTTGATCAATGTTTTATGGAACCTTTTGCGCGGCCATCTGTTTGTTGGTCAGAGACGAATAAACCAATGATAAGGAGTGACATCATGGCACGTGCCAGCACCAACGGTTCCACAAAGGACGTTTCCGTCCAAGACCTGACAGATCAGATCGAAACCCTGCGCAAGGATCTGAGCGATCTGACAAGCACTATGGCCGACATGGGAAAAGCCAAGAAAGCCCAGCTTGCCGATGCCGCTGCACAGCAGGTCGAAACCGCCCGCCAAAAAGGCATTGAGACCGCAGATATGCTGGGAAGCCACGCCCGTGACGTGCAGGGGCAGGCCAACGATTTTGTGAAATCGCAACCGGCCACCGCGCTGGGTATCGCCGCTGGGGTTGGCTTTCTCGTCGGTTTGATGAGCACGCGCCGCTAACATGCTCAGCAAGGTCAAACATTCCGCGGCACGGGCCGCGCGCAAGGCCGGGATGGTCAGCGCGGGCGCCCTGTGCGTTCTGGTCGGGGCCGGTTTCTTGACCGGCGCTGCCTGGATCTTTCTGGCAACCGCCTATGACACGCTGATCGCAGCCTCTGTGATCGGCGCGGCCTATGCGGGCATCGGTTTGCTTTTGGTTGGACTGGCCGGATCAGACGAGCCGGAACAACACTCCGCACCAGAACCTGATCCCAAGGCGGCCCCGGCATCTGCTGATGCGCCACCGCTTTTGCAGGCCTTTCTGTTTGGATTGCAAGCCGGTGCCTCTAGTGATCGGCGCTAAGCCGCGAAACGGCCTTTTCCACCATTTCCGCAGAAAAAGGGCGCGGCAACACCACAACATGCGGCGCGGCATCATAAACAGCCTCCGCAGCATCGCTTAACAATATGCTGCGCTCCGCGAGGTCACATTGGACCAAAGCGGCGCTATCGTCCTCCGGCGGATCGGACCTCGGCTGCCAAATTATCAACGATGCCTTGCCGTAGCCTTTCGCCGCCTCTCTGGCGACCGCCGCCGACCGAAAGGTAACGACATCCGCACTGGGATCCAAATCCTGCAACGTTTGTGCAAGATCCAGCGCCACGACGACATCATCCAGAACGATGACAACTTTTCTGCGCATGTGCTTTTCCCCAAAGTGAAGCACCAGCATACCGCCGCAAAAACACACCGCATTAAACTATGACATAGGAGCAGACATTAAATGGCCCAGAAGTGCGAGAATTGCCCGCTACGTCAAAAACCGCTTTTTCAAGACCTGTCACCGGACGAGGTCCGCTTTATGCAAAAGTTCAAGGTTGGCGAACTTGTCGTTGATCCGGGCGCGCCCATCTTGATGGAAGGGTCCAACAGCCCGCAGCTGTTCACTGCGCTGAGGGGTATGGGCATAAGATACAATACCTTGCAAAATGGCCGCCGTCAGGTGCTGAGCTTTGTTTTTCCGGGCGATTTTATCGGGATGCAGGCAGGGATCATGGGCGAGATGGGGCATTCGGTTGAGGCAACCACACAGATGACCTTGTGTGTGTTTGACCGGTCAGGCATCTGGAACCTGTTTAAATCCCACCCCGAACGTGCGTTCGATCTGACATGGCTGGCCGCAAGCGAGGAACATTTTCTGGGCGAGGCGCTGTCTTCCGTCGGGCAGCGCAGCGCAATCCAAGCCATCGCATGGGCGCTGGTGCGCGTGTTCCTGCGGGGTCGTGCGCTGGGGTTGGTGCGCAACGGCGTGATGCCCCTGCCCTTTCGGCAACAGGATTTGGCCGATGCACTGGGGCTTTCGCTTGTGCACACCAACAAAACGCTGGCGGTGTTGCGCGACCGGCAATTGGCGGCTTGGTCAGACGGCGAATTGCAGGTCAACAATCTGGAAGCGCTGGCCGATATTGCCGAAACAGACACTGAAAAACTGCCGGCACGACCAATTTTGTGACATCACATGGAACCAGACGGGTCAATCGTGCGTTAACCCGCGCAGGCTGATCAAGGAAAGATCCGAATATGGCCCCCAAACCTTACCAGTGTTGCGGCCTCAAATGAGCAAACGCGCCCTTGTATCCAAGCTGATCCAAGACGTCCGCGCCAGCTATTGGTTTTTGCCGGGATCTCTGGTTTGTCTTGCCGCGTTGCTGGCGCAGGGCACCTTGTATATGGATCAGCACCCCGATTTCCTGCCCTTCGATCTTCCCAAGGGTCTGCGCGATACTCAAGTGGACGGCGCGCGTTCCTTGATGTCGATTATCTCACAATCGGTTTTTGGGGTCGCCGGGGTGATGTTCTCTATGACCATCGTGGCGGTGTCCTTTGCCTCGGGCAATTTTGGGCCGCGGCTGATTGGGAATTTCATGCGGGATCGCGGCAATCAATGGAGTCTGGGCATTCTCGTCGCGACCTTTGTCTATGCCCTGCTGATCACCCGCGCGATCCAAAGCCCGACGGGCGCGGATGCAGATCTGTCCACCGCCCTGTTTGTGCCCTATCTGTCGATCCTGATCGCACTTGGACTGACCTTCGTGTCGGTCTTTACGGTAGTCTATTTCGTGCACCACATTCCCGAAACGATCAATGTGTCCAACATCACCGCAGGTTTGGGAAAACGGCTGGTCAGGGACATCAAAACCTTGATCGACACGCAATCGGACCGCGACCCTTCAACCACACCGACCCAGCCCACAGGTGATCCGGCCATGACCGTCACTTTGGGGCAATCTGGGTATATTCAAACGATGAACAAGGAACAGCTGCGCAATCTGGCGCAGGATCATGACCTGTTCATCGACGTGCCCCTGCCGGTTGGCGAATTTGTGACCGAAGATACGGTGGTTTTGCGGGTCTGGGGGCCTCAGGTTCCCGATGAGGCGAAGGAGGAATTGGCCTCCTGTTTCGCGCTTGGCCACAGCCCGACAGAAAGTCAAAACCTGATGTTCATTGTTGATCAACTGGTCGAGATGATTGCCCGCGCCATGTCACCGGGGGTCAATGACCCGTTCACCGCGATCAACTGTTTGAACTGGCTGCACTCGGCCTGTGTCGCAGCCGCCAATCACAAAGGCGGGTTGCGCCCCGTGCAGGACGGACCGGTGAAAACCAAAGCACTGGAGTTTGGGGATCTTCTGGAGGCCAGCTTTGGCGTGCCGTGGAAATATATCCACGCCGATCCCCTCTGCGCCCGCCATATGCGAGTGATCTTTGCACAGCTGCCCAATCAGCTAGAAGATCCCGAACATCTGGATAGCTTCCGTGCCTTTATAGATCGGGTAGACCCGGCAATCTGATGTTAACGCAGCCGCGCCTCGGTTTTGGCATCAAAGAAATAGGCCGTGTCCGGGTCAAGAACCACCTCGACTGAGGTGCCCGATTTGATCAGTTCATCCCCCTTTGTCTCAACCACGATCCGCTCTGAAGTCGGGGTGTTGAGATAATCATAGGCCACTCCGCCCAATTGTTCTGAAATATCCACTGTGATCGGGGATGTGCCCGGCCTGATCGACAGATCCTGCGGGCGCAGGCCCACGGTGATGCTGCTGCCCTCTGCTGGCAAAGCCACCGACGCAGCGATCACGGCATCGCTCAGCGCAGGAATGCGCACTTTGCCGCCCTCGACGATACCGTTCACAAAATTCATGCTGGGCGATCCGATGAACCCCGCGACGAACTTGTTATCTGGGTTTTGATAGAGCTCCATCGGGCTGCCGACCTGTTCTATACGCCCGGCCCGCAGCACAACAATTTTGTCAGCAAGGGTCATCGCCTCAACCTGATCATGGGTCACATAGATCATCGTCGCACCGATCTTGTTGTGCAGGCGGCTGATCTCGACACGCATATCAACGCGCAACTCGGCATCAAGGTTGGACAGGGGTTCGTCGAACAAGAACACTTCGGGTCCGCGCACAATGGCGCGTCCGATAGCAACACGCTGGCGCTGGCCACCGGACAGGGCCTTGGGCTTGCGGCCCAGATAATCATCCAGCTGCAAAATCCGGCTGGCTTCGGCAACCTTCTTTTCGATCTCTGCCTTGGGCACGTTGTTCATCTTAAGCCCAAAGCCCATGTTCTCTTTGACCGTCATATGCGGGTAAAGCGCATAGGTCTGGAACACCATCGCGATGCCCCGATCAGAGGGATCATCATGGGTCACATCGCGGCCACCAATATGGATCTGGCCGTCCGTGGTTTCCTCCAATCCCGCAATCATCCGCAGCAAAGTGGATTTGCCACACCCTGACGGGCCGACGAAAACGCAGAACTCACCTTCGTTGATCTCAAGATCGACGCCATGGATGACCTGAACATCGCCATACTTTTTGACGGCCTTGGTAAGTGTAACACCGGACATTTCAGTATTCCTTCGCGGTTGTTAGGACGGGAATTGCCAAGACGTCGCCTCGGCCCCGATGTTTTCAGCAGCTTGCAAAAGCGGCGCACGGAATGCGTCCAATCCTTCAAGCGTATGGCGGGTTGTAGATGTGGCAATCGACAGCGCCCCAATGACCCGGCCATTGGTGGTCAACACTGGCGCAGCGATTGAGATGATGCCCTGTTCATGTTCCTGCCGGTCAAAGGCGATACCCGCCTCGCGGATCGCTTCAAGCTCGATCGCGAGGCTCTCGGCGGTGCAATGGGTGGCAGGGGTGTATTGAAAATAGGCCTGTTGATGCAGCGCCAGTTGCAGGCGTTTGGGCGCCATAAAGGCCAGCATCGCCTTGCCCACACCTGTGCAATAGGCGGGCGCAACCTTGCCCGCTTCGGCGAGGGTTTCAAAGCGGTCCGTCGCCTCCAGCTTGTCGACGAACAGCACCTGACCATTGTCGATCTGCGCAAGGTGGACCGTTTCGCCAACCAGTGCCGCCAGTTCTTCGACAAAGGGCCGTGCAATCGGGGCAAGCGAGGCGTTCTTCCATGCCGTATGAGCCAGCCGCATCAGGCGCAGGCCAAGCGAATATGTCCCGTCCTCGGGGTCATAAGACAGCATGTGTTGATTCGTCAGCGTTTGCAGAAAGCGATAGAGCGTGGCTTTGGGATGAACGCTTTGCGCCAGCAGTTCGGAAAACCGGACGGGGCGGCCGATCTCTGCCACCATGTCCAGAATTTCCAAAGCTTTTCCGACTGTTCCGTCGTTTTGAACCGGCTTGTTCATGTCAAATTCCCCTCCCGCTTCAAAGGGCGGGGCCCCATGAAACTGTTGACATGGATAGCCGATCAGCGCAGTGTTTTCAATAGTTGAGATTTAGGTTTCATTATTTGGAACCAACCGTCAACAGGGAAAGACCTGGGACCTTAGGGAGGAAACCATGTTCCATCGCACCAAAACTCTTGCCGCCGCTGTGGCAACTTCGACATTGCTTGGCTCATCGCTTTTTGCCGGTGAGCTGGTGATCAACACCGATACATCGGACCCCGCGCCAAAGGCCGCGTTCGAGGCGTTGATCGCAGGCTTTGAAGCTGAAAATCCGGACGTCAAAGTGACGTGGAACTTGTTTGATCACGAGGGCTACAAAACCTCGATCCGCAACTTCCTGACCGCCGATGCGCCAGATCTGGCGAACTGGTATGCGGGCAACCGGATGTTGCCATACGTGAACGCCGGCCTGTTTGAGCCGGTTGACGATGTTTGGGCCGAACATGGGCTGAACGAAAGTCTGGCCTCCGCCAAAGGGTCGATGACCATTGATGGCAAGATCTGGGGCGTGCCTTACACCTATTACCAGTGGGGCGTTTACTACCGCAAAGACCTGTTTGAGGCGAACAACATCGCCGTGCCCACCAACTGGGACGAATTCAAGGCGGCGGGCGCAACGCTGACGGCGGCGGGCATCACACCGGTCACCATTGGTACCAAATACCTTTGGACCGCTGGCGGCGTGTTTGACTATCTGAACCTGCGCACCAACGGCTATGACTTCCACATGGCCCTGACCAAGGGCGAAGTGGCTTGGACCGATGATCGCGTCCGCGCCACAATGGCCAACTGGAAAGAGCTGATCGACGCCGGTTTCTTCCTTGAAAACCACGCCGCCTATTCCTGGCAGGAGGCCTTGGCGCCGATGGTTCAGGGTGACGCTGCGATGTATGTGATGGGCAACTTTGCCGTCGCACCCCTGCGCGAAGCGGGTTTGACCGACGATCAGATCGGGTTCTTCCAATTTCCGGTGATCAACCCCGATGTGCCGCTGGCCGAAGAGGCGCCAACCGACACGATCCACATCCCGGCCAATGCCAAGAACAAAGAGGACGCCAAAAAGTTCCTCGCGTATCTGGCCCGCGCCGATGTGCAGACCCAGATCAACGATACACTGGGCCAGCTGCCGATCAACTCCGGCTCCTCTGTGGGTGACGACAAGTTCCTGCAGGCGGGTTATGAAATGCTCAGCTCCACCACCGGCGGCATCGCACAGTTCTTTGACCGCGACGCGCCAGCCGAAATGGCCAAAGCGGGCATGGAGGGTTTTCAGGAGTTCATGGTCAAGCCAGAGCGTCTGGACGCGATCCTTGAGCGGCTCGAAAAAGTCCGGGGCCGGGTCTACAAATAAAGACGCCGTCTAAACAACGTGCTGCCGCCTGAACGGGCGGGAGCGCAGGCACCATCTGCGGCACTTGGGGGAGGATGACATGAAAACCTACTGGAAAAAGAACCAGCAGCGTTTGGCACCCTGGCTGTTTCTCGCGCCGGGCATTGCGATGTTCGCGATCTACGTCATCATCCCGATTTTTCAATCAATGAGTATCTCGCTTTATGCCTGGGACGGCCTTGGCGAAAAAGAATACGTCGGTCTGTCCAACTATGTTGAGCTGATGGACGACGATGCGTTCTATACCTCGCTCAAGAACAACGTGATCTGGCTGGTGCTTTATATGCTGGCGATCCCGGCGGGGCTGTTTGTGGCCCTGTTCCTGAACCAGACAGTGCGCGGCATCCGGATTTACAAGTCGCTGTTCTTCTTTCCCTTTGTGATCTCGCAGGTCGTGGTCGGCCTCGTGTTCTCTTGGTTCTACGACCCCAACTTTGGCCTATTGAACATTGCCCTTCAGGCGATTGGCTTTGATCCCATTGCGGTTCTGGCGGATGAGGATTGGGTCACCTACGGCATCATCGCCGCGGGTCTCTGGCCGCAGACGGCCTATTGCATGATCCTCTATCTCACGGGCCTCAACGCGGTTGACCCCGAACAGATCGAAGCTGCGCGTTTGGACAATGCCAAAGGGTTCAAGATGCTGTGGTATGTTGTGTTGCCGCAACTGAAACCGGCAACCTTTATTGCCATGGTTGTCACGGTGATCGGGGCGCTGCGGTCCTTTGACCTGATCTCGATTATGACCGATGGCGGCCCGTGGGGATCTTCGCGGGTTTTGGCCTTTTACATGTATGAACAGGCGTTCTCGGAATATGGGTTCCGCATGGGTTACGGCGCGGCCATAGCCGTGGTGCTGTTCCTGATCATGATGGTCTATATCACCGCTTTCCTTGTCAAAATGTACCGCGACGAAAGGGGGCTATGAGATGTTTCCGACACCCATTGAAAAGACCTCAACCGCCAGTCAGACGTTTTACAAGATCGCCTTGCCGATTGCGCTGATTGTTTGGCTTCTGCCGCTTTTGGCTGTTGCGCTGACCTCGATCCGGTCGGCGGGGGACATCACAGCGGGCAACTATTGGGGTTGGCCGACCTCCTTTAACCTGCTTGAGAATTACACCGCAATTTTTGAAAACACGCCGATTGGCAAATACATCCTGAACAGTTTCAAGGTGACGATCCCAACCGTGATCGGCGCGGTGGCCCTGTCGTGCATGACCGGTTTTGCCCTTGGCGTGTACCGCTTCAAATCCAATCTGCCGGTGTTTTTCATGTTCGTTGCGGGTAATTTTGTACCCTTTCAGATTTTGATGGTGCCGGTGCGCGATCTGTCGCTGAACCTCGGCATTTACAACACCACCATGGGGCTGGCGCTGTTTCACATCGCCTTTCAAACCGGGTTTTGCACCCTGTTCATGCGCAACTTTATCAAAGCGATGCCCTATGCCCTGATCGAAGCGGCGCGGGTCGAAGGCGTGAGCGAGATCAAGATCTTCTGGTATGTCGTCATGCCCCTGATGAAGCCCGCGATTGCCGCGCTTTCAGTGCTGATTTTCACGTTCATCTGGAATGACTATTTCTGGGCAACCGTTCTGACCCAAGGGGCCGACACCCAGCCCATTACCGCAGGTCTTTATTCCCTCAACGGCCAATGGGTTGCGGCATGGCATCTGGTATCTGCAGGGTCAATCGTGGCCGCAATGCCACCTGTCTTGATGTTCTTCCTGATGCAAAAACACTTTATCGCCGGTCTGACCCTTGGGGCCGTGAAATGATCAAAAGCTGGCGGTTGGACGATGGACGACAGTCCCTTGTTTTGGGCTGCGCCGATGGGCGTTTGGCCGAAGTGATCTATTGGGGCGCATCCCTGCCCGTGGTTGAAAACCTCGAAACGCTCTATGCGGCAGGCACGCAGGATGTGACCGGCGGTATGCTGGATCAGGCGCCTGCCTTGTCGATCTGCCCCGATGCCGGACGCAGCTTTCCCGGTCAGGCCGGTCTGTCGCTGCGCAGCGAGGAGGGGTCGGTGATTCATCCCGACTTGAGGCTTTCGGATGCGCAGCAAACTGCGGACGCGCTGACTTTGGTGTACAAAGATATCGCGCTGGGGCTCACCTATACTGCGCGCTTCACGATCAACGCCGACACGCATATGATCACGGCTCGGGCGGCGCTGACCTCTGATCAGCCCGTGCGCCTCGAGTGGCTAGCGGCGCCGGTGTTGCCCGCGCCACAACTGGCCGATGAGATGATTGATTTCGCGGGTCGCTGGTGCAGTGAATTTCAGATGGTGCACAGCCCGTGGTCCGCTGGCATCCGCATGCGCGAAAGCCGCACAGGCCGCAGCGGACATGAACATTTCCCCGGTTTGGTCCTGCCTTGCCTTGGCGCAACCAACACTCAAGGCCATGCCTATGCCCTGCATTATGGTTGGTCCGGCGGGCACCGGATGGTGGCCGAAGAACTGCCCGATGGCCGCAGGCAGGTACAGTTTGGCAATGCCTCAGCCACCGAATTGGAACCGGGCACGGATTTTGCCACTGCCCCGCTGTATGCGACATTCTCGGCGCAAGGGATCAACGGCTGCGCCACCGCGTTTCAAAGGCATCTGCGCGATGCGGTTGTGCGGTTTCCCGATCCGGCCCGCCCGCGCCCGGTGCATTACAACTGCTGGGAAGCGATCTATTTCGATCACAAACTGCCGGACCTAAAAGACATCGCCGCCCGCGCGGCAGATCTGGGCGCCGAGCGGTTTGTTCTGGACGATGGATGGTTTGGCAAACGCGATGACGACACCACATCACTTGGTGATTGGGTGGTGGATGCGCGAAAATATCCCGATGGTTTGGGGCCGCTGATTGAGCATGTCCAGGGTCTGGGCATGACCTTTGGCCTGTGGTTCGAGCCAGAGATGATCAACGCTAACAGCGACACCTACCGCGCCCATCCCAGCTGGGTTCTTGGCCCCGAGACCCAAATCACCGGCAGGCAGCAACTGGTCCTTGATATGGCACAGGCCGAGGTGCGCGATTACCTTTTTGACCGGATCTCCGCCCTGCTGGCGGCGCATCCCATCGACTATATCAAATGGGATCACAATCGGGTTCTGCCCGCGCCTGATGCCGCGCAAACCCGCGGTACCTATGCACTGCTGGATCGGCTGGGCACAGCCCATCCCGAGGTCGAGATCGAAAGCTGCGCCTCGGGCGGCGGGCGCATTGATTTTGGCATTCTGGAGCGCACGCAACGGGTCTGGCTGTCCGATAGTAACGACGCGCATGAACGGCTTAAGATCCAGCACAACGCGGCGTTGTTCCTACCGATGGTCGTCACCGGAAGCCATGTCGGCCCGCTTCATTGCCACACATCAGGGCGCAAACATGACATAAGGTTCCGCGCTTGGGTCGCGGCGCAGCGGCACATGGGGTTTGAAATGGACCCGCGCGAATTGACCGATCTTGAGGCCGATGTCCTGCGTGATGTCACGGGATGGTGGAAGGCCAATCGCGATTGGATGGCGCGGGCAGATATCCTGCGCCTTGATACAGGCGATGCGGCAATGATCGCAGAGCAGCAGATGGCCGAGGATGGCAGCCGTTTCGTGGCATTTGCCGGTCTTGCAGCCGCGCCCAACCAGATTGTGCCGCGTCCCCTGCGCCTGACCGGATTGGACGCAAACGCCGCATACGAGATCAATCTGCGCAACCGCGATGATCGCGAGCGGCTGTCACGCGGGGCACCAGCCCTGCGCAACGGGCCGGTCACGCTTTCGGGCGCCTATTTGATGAACAACGGTCTCACCCTGCCGTGGTCTTTTCCGGACCGGATGTGGGTGATCGAAGGAAAACGGTTATGACAGATGACAAACGCAGAAACCGGGCGTGGTATGGCAAGGCCGACCGGGACGGGTTTATTCACCGCAGCTGGATGAAAAATCAGGGGTTTCCGGATCACGTTTTTGATGGCCGTCCCGTTATTGGGATTTGCAACACATGGTCCGAGCTCACGCCGTGTAATTCCGGCCTGCGTGATCTGGCCGAAGGGGTGAAGCGCGGCGTCTGGGAGGCGGGCGGCTTTCCTGTTGAGTTCCCGGTGATGTCGCTGGGCGAGACCCAGATGAAACCCACGGCAATGCTGTTTCGAAATCTGCTGGCGATGGATGTTGAGGAATCTATTCGCGCCTATGGGATTGACGGCGTAGTTCTGCTTGGCGGGTGCGACAAGACCACGCCGGGGCAGTTGATGGGCGCGGCTTCGGTTGATTTGCCAACCATCGTGGTCAGCTCCGGCCCGATGCTGAATGGCAAATGGCAGGGCAAGGATATTGGGTCTGGTACGGACGTGTGGAAGTTTTCCGAAGCGGTCCGCGCGGGCGAGATGACTTTGCAAGATTTCATGGCCGCCGAAAGCGGGATGAGCCGGTCGAAGGGCGTGTGCATGACGATGGGCACCGCATCGACGATGGCCTCGATTGTTGAGGCGATGGGCCTGTCGCTGCCCACCAATGCCGCGCTTCCGGCGGTCGACAGCCGCCGGATGGCGCTGGCCCATATGACGGGTAAACGTATCGTTGAGATGGTCGAGGAAGAGTTAAAGCTCTCTGATGTGGTCAGCCGCGAAAGCTTTGAGAACGCGATATTGGCCAATGCTGCGGTGGGCGGGTCCACCAATGCGGTGGTGCATCTGCTGGCGATTGCGGGACGGGTCGGCATTGACTTGAGTTTGGACGATTTTGAACTGGGCAGTGATGTGCCCCTGCTTGTCAACTGTATGCCATCGGGGCAGTACCTGATGGAAGATTTCTGCTATGCGGGCGGGATGCCCGTGGTGCTCAAGGAGTTGGGCGAGATGATGCGCCCGGCCCGTACCGTTCTGGGGGGCGATATCGGTGTCTATGCCGATGGCGCGGAATGCTGGAACGAAGATGTGATCCGCCCGATGTCCAATCCGCTCAAACCCGCTGCCGGTCTGCGGGTTCTGCGCGGCAATCTCGCGCCGCAGGGGGCGATTATCAAACCCTCCGCCGCGACCGAAAGCTTGCTGGAACATGAGGCCGAAGCTTACGTGTTTGAAAGCATCGAAGAGTTCAAAGCCAACATTGACCGCGAAGATTTGCCGGTGACAAAGGACACGATCCTTGTGCTTAAGGGCTGCGGGCCAAAGGGGTATCCGGGCATGCCGGAGGTGGGCAATATGCCGATCCCGGCACGTCTGGTGAAAGAGGGTGTGCGCGATATGGTGCGTCTGTCTGACGCCCGCATGTCCGGCACCGCTTATGGCACCGTGGTATTGCACATCTCGCCCGAGGCGCAGGCGGGCGGCACGTTGGCTCTGGTCAAAACCGGTGACCGCATCCGCCTGTCGGCCAGCGAAGGGGCGCTTGAGCTGTTGGTCGATGAGGCCGAACTGGAGACACGCCGCGCCGCATGGGTCCCGGACCCAGCCCATTACACACGCGGCTACGCAAAGATGTATGTTGATCATGTCCTGCAAGCGGATCAAGGCGCAGACCTTGATTTCCTCGTCGGCAAGGACACCCGCCCCGTCACAAGAGAGAGCCATTGATGCCCACAGCCACGTTTCACGACCTAAAAGATGCCTCCGTTTTCATTACCGGCGGCGGCGCGGGCATTGGTGCCGCGATCACCGAAGGGTTTATCGAACAGGGCGCCAAGGTCGCCTTTGTACAGCGTTCGGATGCCAGCGGGTTTTGCGATGACATGCAGGACAAACACGGGGTGCGGCCGCTGTTCATTCCCTGCGACATCACCGATGTCAGCGCCTTACAAGTGGCCATTTCAACCGCTGCCGAGGCCCATGGCGCGGTGACGGTTTTGGTGAACAACGCCGCCAATGACAAACGCCACGACACCGAGGACGTCACCGAAGAGTTTTGGGACTGGTCGCAGGCGATCAACCTCAAGGCCTATTTCTTTGCCTGTCAGGCGGTAATCGCAGGCATGCGGGCGGCGGGCGGCGGTGCCATCGTCAACTTTTCCTCGATCAGTTACATGATGGGCAATGCCGGATATCCATCGTACACCACGGCCAACGCGGGCATCAACGGCATGAGCCGCAGCCTTGCCCGCGAATTTGGCCCCGACAAGATCCGCGTCAACGCCTTGGCCCCCGGTTGGGTCATGACCGACAAACAGCGCGATCTCTGGGTGACGCCAGAGGCGCTGGCCGCGCATCTGGAGCGGCAGTGCCTGAAAGAGGAGCTGCTACCGCAGGATATCGTGGACGCGGTGCTGTTTTTGGCTTCGAAAACCTCGCGGATGATGACCGGCCAGATGATGGTCGTCGATGGCGGAACAGTGGTGACAGGATAACAACATGAACGCGGTTGAATGGATTGCCGTCGACTGGGGCACCTCTGCCCTGCGGGCCTGGCTGATGGGGGCGGGCGCGCCCCGGCTTTTGCGATCTGACAAGGGTATGGGCGGGCTGGCACCCGACCAGTTTGAAGCGGCCCTGCTGGATCTGGTTGGCCGTTACCTTGACGGGCCTGTGCCGGTGATTGCTTGCGGGATGGTTGGCGCGCGGCAAGGCTGGGCCGAAGCGCCCTATGCCAAGGTGCCATGTGCGCCGCCGGGGATCGGCAATGCCACCCGGCCAACGGTGGCTGATGCGCGGCTCCACATGCATATTCTTCCCGGAGTGTCGCAGGACAAGCCCGCAGATGTGATGCGCGGCGAAGAAACCCAGATCGCCGGTTTTCTGGCGCAGACACCGGATTTTGACGGCGTGCTGTGCCTGCCCGGCACCCACACCAAATGGGCGCAAATCAGCGCCGGAGAGATCGTCAGCTTTCAAACTGCCATGACCGGAGAACTGTTTGCCCTGGTGTCAGGTCAATCGGTTCTGCGCCATTCGATAGGGACGGGCTGGGACGATGCTGCTTTTGGCGAAGCGCTTTCAGATGCGATGTCACGCCCGCAGGCCATCGCGGCCAAGCTGTTTCAGATCCGCGCCGATAGCCTGCTGCACGCGCCCGCCCCGGACAGTGCCCGCGCCCGGCTTTCGGGCTTGCTGATCGGTCTCGAATTGGCTGCGACGAAACCCTATTGGCTGGGCCAAAGGGTCGCTCTGATCGGCGATGCCGCCCTGTGCGCCCGATACGCCGAAGCGCTGGCCGCGCAAGGCTTACAACCAGAACACACCAACGCGGACGAAATGACCCTCGCCGGGCTGTCAGCCGCCTATGCATCTCTAGAGGAGACCTCATCATGAGCCGCCCCATCATTGCCATCCTGCGAGGCGTCACCCCGGATGAGGCCGTGCCGATTGGCGGGGCCTTGATTGATGCTGGCATTGACCGGATCGAAGTGCCGCTCAACTCGCCCGATCCGCTGCGCAGTATTGAGGCGTTGGCGAAGGCGTTTGGCGATCACGCGCTGATCGGAGCGGGGACGGTGTTAACGGCCAAGAACGTGGCAGATGTTGCGAATTGCGGCGGTAAATTGATCGTTTCCCCTGATTGCAACAGCAACGTAATCACCGCCACCAAGGCCGCCGGCATGTTGTCTTTTCCCGGCGTGATGAGCCCGACCGAGTGTTTTGCCGCGCTGCACCACGGTGCGGACGGGTTGAAATTCTTTCCGTCATTTCTGGTTGGCACTGCTGGCCTCAAGGCGATATCGGCGGTGCTGCCCCAAGGCACGCAAACCTTTGCGGTTGGCGGTGTGGGGCCGGATAATTTCGCCGAGTGGCGGGCGGCAGGTGTTACAGGTTTTGGCATCGGAACAGGGGTTTATACTCCCGGCCTAACGGCCGCCGAGGTTGGCGAAAAGGCGCAGGCCATCACCACAGCTTTTGATGAGGCATGGACATGACCGCTCCTGAGGTTTTTGACGATCGCATTTGTGTTCTTGGCGAAGGGCCGCTTTGGCATCCGCTGCGGGGCCAGTTCTTTTGGTTCGATATTATGCGCAAATGTTTGATGAGCCGGATTGGTGAGGAAACCCTCGAATGGCAATTTGACGAACTTGTCTCCGCCGCCGGGTGGGTCGACGAGAACCGCTTGCTCATCGCATCGGAAACCAGCCTTTCAACCTTTGACCTAAACACCGGCGACAGTGAATGGGTGATCGGGCTGGAGGTGGACAACACGGTCACACGCTCCAACGATGGCCGTGCCGACCCCTTCGGGGGTTTCTGGATCGGAACAATGGGCAAATCCGCCGAAAAAGGCGCGGGTTCGATCTATCGTTTCTATAAAGGTGAGCTGCGCAAGCTTTACGGTGATATCTCCGTCTCGAACGCCATCTGCTTTGCCCCCGATGGGGCCTGCGCCTATTTCACCGACACCCACAGCAATCAAGTCATGCGCCAACTTCTTGGGCCGGATGGTTGGCCTGATGGCGCGCCTGAGGTGTTTATCGATTTGCGCGAACAGGGTCTGAACCCCGATGGCGCTGTTGTGGACAGCACCGGATGCATCTGGCTGGCGCTATGGGGCGCGGGGCAGATTGCCCGCTATGATCCGCAGGGGCAGTTTCTGTCGGCGATAGATTACCCTGCATCCCAGATGACTTGCCCTTCTTTTGGCGGGCCGGACCTGACCACACTTTATGCCACCTCTGCTGCTGTGCATCTGGACGAGGCGCAGGGCGGCAAGACCTTTGTGATCCAGACAGATGTGACCGGCCAGCGCGAACATCAGATCATTCTATGACCGATCTGAAACGCAGCCTTGGCACCTGTTATTACCCAGAACACTGGCCCGAAGAGATCTGGGCCGACGACGCCCGGCGTATGGTCGAGGCAGGGCTGACTTGGGTGCGGATTGGTGAATTTGCCTGGTCGCGCCTTGAGGCCGTGCCGGGTGAATACACCTTTGACTGGCTTGACCGTGCGATTGAAACATTGGGCGCGGCTGGGCTCAGGGTCGTCCTGGGCACGCCCACCGCGACACCGCCACGTTGGCTTGTGGACAAACATCCCGATATGCTGGCCCTCGATGCCGAAGGTCGCCCGCGCGGATTTGGATCGCGGCGCCATTATTGTTTTTCCCATGCGGGGTATCACGCAGAATGCGCCCGCATCGTCACGGCATTGGCCGAACGCTATGGCCGCAATCCTCATGTCGCGGCATGGCAGACCGACAATGAATATGGCTGCCACGACACCACCATTTCCTACAGCTTTGCGGCCCGCGCGGCCTTTCGCGGATGGCTGCGCACCCGCTATCGCGGCGTTGGAAACGACGGGGATATTGCAGCGTTGAATGCCGCCTGGGGCAATGTGTTCTGGTCGATGGAATACGATGACTTTGACCAGATCGAGCTGCCCAACCTCACGGTAACGGAACCAAACCCCGCCCATGCGCTGGCCTTCCGCCGCTTTGCCTCGGATCAGGTTGTGGCCTTCAACCGCTCGCAGGTTGAGATCATCCGGGCCCATTCGGATGCCCCGATCACCCATAATTACATGGGCCGGATCACCGATTTTGACCATTTCAAGGTTGGCGAAGATCTGGATTTTGCCAGTTGGGACAGCTATCCGCTGGGTTTCCTCGAAGATCGGGTCGGCGCGGATGCAGACCATCAGCGCCGCTTTGCCCGGCAGGGTGATCCGGATTTTCAGGCGTTTCACCACGATCTTTATCGTTCCGTTGGCAAGGGCCGCTGGTGGGTGATGGAACAACAGCCCGGGCCGGTGAACTGGGCCCCGTCCAACCCCGCGCCCGCCCCCGGAATGGTCCGGCTTTGGTCATGGGAGGCTTTTGCCCATGGCGCCGAGGCGGTGTGTTACTTCCGTTGGCGGCAGGCGCCCTTTGCGCAGGAACAGATGCACAGCGGCTTGCTGAGGATCGACAGTGCAGACGCGCCGGGGCTGGACGAGGCCCGCAGGGTCGCCGCCGAGATTGCCGAAGCGCCGGATGTCTCTGCCGCGCAGGCACCGATTGCCCTGATCTTTGACTATGACGCCGATGCCGCTTGGTCGGTGCAACCCCATGGCGCGGGGCTCAGTTATTTTGGGCTTGTGTTTGACACCTACAAGGCCTTGCGCCGTCTGGGGTTGTCAGTGGATATTCTGCCGCCCGGTACGCAGGATTTCAGCGGGTACAAAGTCATCGCCGCACCCGGCCTGATGCACATGCCTGAACCCTTGAAGATCGCTCTGACGCAGACACAGGCGCAGGTGGTTTTTGGGCCGCGCAGCGGGGCGCGAGATGTGGATATGCGCATTCCTCTGCCGCTTCCGCCCGCAATTCCGGGGCTGGATGTGACTGTCGCGCGTGTGGAAAGCCTGCGTGCCGACATGCCCAGACCATTGAAAAGTGGCGGCGCAATCACTGGCTATTGCGAGGAATTGGAAGGCAGTGCAGAGGTGCTGGAGCGCAGTGAGGATGGCAATGCAGTCGTCTGTGCCACAGGGCATCTGCGCTATGTCGGGGCGTGGCTGGATCAGGCTGCGTTGAAGCGGGTCATGGCTGCGGCCTGCGCTGATGCGGGGCTGAATACATTGGACTTGCCGGATGCCGTGCGCGTGCGTGACACTGGCAATGAACGGTTCTGGTTCAACTACGATCTGCACGCCGCTGACGCCGAAGGGCGGCGATTGCCGCCCCTGTCTGTGTTGCGAGAAACCTTGCCGGACTAAAGCCCGTTCACTGGCACCTTGAGCATCGGATTACCGTCTTTGTCCGTCGGCACTTCACCCGCACGCATATTTACCTGCAAAGACGGGATGATCAGCTTGGGCACGTCAAGCTGCTTGTCCCGCTCTGTCCGGAACTTGATAAACTCATCGCGGGTCTTGCCGCCGCCAACGTGAATGTTGTTGGCTTTCTGTTCGGCCACGGATGTTTCCCACATGATCGCGCGGCCATTGGGGCCGTAGTCGTGGCACATGAACAAGCGGGTCTCATCGGGCAGCGACAACACCTTTTGAATGCTATCGTAAAGCTGCCCTGCGTCGCCGCCGGGGAAATCGGCACGGGCCGAACCGCCGTCGGGCATAAACAGTGTATCCCCGGCAAAAGCGGCATTGCCCATCACATGTACCATGCAGGCCGGTGTGTGGCCGGGCGTATACATGGCAAAGCCTTGCATATTGCCCACCATATAAGTGTCACCATCCTTGAAAAGTGCATCAAACTGCGAGCCGTCACGCTGAAACTCTGTGCCTTCGTTAAAGATCTTGCCGAAGGTGTCCTGCACCACAAGGATCTTTTCCCCCACGCCGATCTTGCCACCCAGCTTTTCCTGCAAATAGGGCGCAGCGCTTAGGTGGTCGGCATGCACATGGGTCTCGATGATCCAGTCCAGTGTCAGCCCCCGCTCCGTGATCTCTTTGATCAGTGTGTCAGCGTGGTCATAGGTGATCCGCCCGGCGGCGTAATCGATATCCATCACACTGTCGATGATCGCGCAGTGATTGCTGCTAGGGTCTTTGACGATATAGGTGATCGTGTTGGTGGCCTCATCAAAATGGGCTGAGACGTCCGGCTTTACCGACAGATCAACGGGATAGGTCATAGGATAATCCTTGGTTTCTCGGGGTCAAATGCATGCGTGCCGCGTTCAGAGTAAACGCAGCACGGCAAAGCGCTCAAGGGGTTTGGCAAGGGACAGGCCAATCAGAGTTTGCAGGTCCGGATGCCAAAAATCCGGTAAAGTGGGCAAAACCGCATCGCAGATGTGGCAATCAGTACCAGACCAACCACCACGGCAATCACCGTCGCGGTGCCGCTGGCAAACAGGGCCATATTCGACACAAATGGAAGGGCGATCAGAACCAGCCCCAAAACAATGCGCAATACGCGGTCGATTGATCCTACATTGGCAGTCATCTCATCTCTCCTTTTTCAAGCGTTAACCCATCTTACCAGATGGCGCTGCCTGTCACGGTGACAATGTCACCAAGGCCAAAGGAGATTATCCCACGTGCCCCGCCAATTGTTCCAACGCGGCGCGATTGGTCATGGTGATGCTGCCCCGCCCCTGCGCGATCCAGCCGCGGCGCTGGTATTCTTGCAATTGCCGCGAGATCACCTCGCGGGCTGTGCCCAACTCGACCGATAGTTTCTGGTGGGTCGTGGCGACCTTGTCCGCGCCTTCGGATAGATCAATCAACCGGTCAGCCAAACGCACATCAAGCCGTTGAAAGGCGACCTCGTCAATCATCCGAAACAGATCGGTGATCCGCTTGGAGAACGCCGCAAAGACAAAGTCACGAAAGGACTTGGACCGCGCCACCAGATCATCAAACACATCACGCGGCACCGCCGCCGCTTTCACCACGGTCTCCGAAATCCCCTCAGCCGCGTAATCCTCATAGGCCAGCAAACAGGCAGTGGTCAGCACGCAGCTTTCTCCGGCGTGAATGCGGTACAACACGATCTCATGACCGGTCTCAGACACTTGTTGCACACGCACTGTGCCATCCAGAAGAAACAGCATATTCTCTGGCGACCGATCCGGCCCGAAAATCATCGTGTCTTTGGGCACATCGACAATTGCACTGCGGTTCAGCAAGGTCTGCTTGATCTCCGGCTCCAGCCGCGCCAGCCCGGCAAAGCGTTCGACCCAATCGATGGTCAGATCTGTTTGCGCCATTGATCCAGTTCCCTTGCTCTGCTCCGGCCCATCTTGCCACTGCCAGCCACCCGGCGCCATGGGGCAACTTGCCCTGTTGGGTCAGGTGAATTTACGGAACAATTTGGTCTGGTCGAACATCTCTTCAAGCTCCTCCATACGCTCTTTTGTGTCGCCCCAGCTCAGGTTCTGAACCGCAGAGATCATGGTTTCAGTCAGCAGCATGGTGGTCACCGCGCTGTCCCATGCGGAGGGCACGACGATCCGGCTCGACAGGCTGATGTCAGCCAGCTGATGCACCGGAGAGCGCCATTGATCGGTAAACAGGATTATCTTGGCCCCCTGCGCATGGGCCATTTCCGCCAGCTTGAGCGTGTTGTTCTCGTAGCGGCGCACGTCATAGATCACAAAGACGTCGCCTTCCTTCACATCCAAAAGGTAATGCGGCCATGTGTTTGACGTGGATTGGATGTGGGTGATCTTGGGGCGGATCACCTGCATGTGCAAAAACAGGTATTCCGCCAGCGTATGTGTGATGCGCCCGCCGACAATGTACAGGTGCCGCTGATCATCGGCGACCAGTGCGCAGGCTTCATCAAATCCTATCGGGTCAATCTGGCCAAGGGTATGACGGATGTTGTCGATCACCGCGTCGGTAAACCGATTGAGCATATGTTCTGACGGGGCATTCTCGGCCCAAGTGTCGTGCTTCTCGATCGGGTCTTTGGCTTTGGCCTTTAGCTCCTCGCGCAGCTCGGACTGAAAATCGGGATACCCTTTGAACCCCAGCTTTTGCACCATCCGCGCCACCGTGGGCACCGAAACATTGGCATCCTTTGCCAGCGCGGTGAGCGGGCCAAGCCCGGATGCGGGGTAGTTTTCGAGGATGGAATGGGCCAACTGCCGCTCTGCGCGGGTCAGATCATCCAGCTTTTCCTGAATGCGATCTGAAATTGTCAGTGGTGCCTCAGACATAGTCACCCTCCCCTTTTGATTGATAATATAACAAATGAAACTTTGTTGTGATATATTTTTCACAATTTTGTTGACAGAGTGCCCTGTCGCCGCTCAGTTTGGCCGTCATGGAGGCGTGATGACGGACACACAGAATCAAGAACAAACAGACGTTGTGCAGGTGGTTAACCCCGCGGCTGGCTCTTCTGTTGTGTTGGTCTGCGAACATGCCTCGCACTATATTCCCGATTGTTTTCATAATCTTGGCCTTTCGGGTGACGCTCTGACCAGTCACGCGGCCTGGGATCCCGGTGCGATGCCCGTGGCGCGGCGGCTGGCCGAACGGCTTGATGCGGCGCTGGTGGCCAGCTGTATCTCGCGGCTTGTCTACGACTGCAACCGCCCGCCCGAAGCGCCAGATGCGATGCCGCCCAAAAGCGAGATTTTCGACATTCCGGGCAACCTCAATCTGTCTCAGGCCCATCGCGATGCGCGCACCGAGGCCTATTACCTGCCCTTCCGCGATGCCGTGACAAAGACCGCCGCGCAGGTGGCCGAGCCGGTGATCGTCACCATTCACAGTTTCACTCCGGTCTATCACGGCAAGACCCGTGCGGTTGAAATTGGCGTGCTGCATGACAGTGACACGCGGCTGGCTGATGCGATGCTGCAAAATGCGGCGGATCACACAAAAGCGGTGGTTGAGCGCAATGCGCCCTACGGCCCCGAACATGGTGTAACCCATACTTTGAAAGAACACGGTATCGCAGGCGGTCATATGAACGTGATGCTGGAAATCCGCAATGATCTGATCGACACGCCCGAGCGCCAGAAAGCCATGGCCGATATGATCGCCGAATGGATTTCAGACGCCTATAAATTGACCCAAGCAAAAGGGGCCGTGACATGCGTGGCGTAATGCGCGGCTATATCACTGCGGTGGACGCAGTGAACTATCGCATGGGCCGGATTGCCATGTACGGCATCTTTGTCCTGATGGGCGTTCTGCTGTGGTCCTCGGTCAGCAAGACCTTTTTCCTGCCTTCGCTTTGGACGCTGGAAATGGCGCAGTTTGTGATGGTTGGCTATTACATCCTTGGCGGTCCCTATTCGTTGCAACTGGGGTCCAACGTGCGGATGGATCTGCTTTATGGTGGCTGGTCGCCGCGCCGCAAGGCATGGGTGGATCTGTTCACCGTGTTGCTGTTGATCTTCTATCTTCTGGTCCTGCTTTACGGCGCCATCAGCTCAACCGCGTATTCGCTGGGCTATTGGAAGACAGAGCCGATTTCCTACCTCTTTGGCGTGATCACCGGCAGCGAAGAAGTGGGGCGTCTTGAGCGGTCTTCCTCCGTTTGGCGGCCCTATATGTGGCCCATCAAATTGGTGATGATCATCGGGTTCACACTGATGATCCTGCAATGCCTTTCCGAATTCTGCAAAGACGTGCTGCGCCTGAAAGGTGAAGAAATATAATGCCTTACGAGTTGATCGCCACGTTGATGTTTTCAACCATGATGCTGATGCTGCTGACCGGCCAGCGGGTGTTTGGTGCTATCGGGTTTATTGCCGTTGTTGCCGCTTTGCTGCTTTGGGGCGACAGGGGCGGCTTTGACATCGGCTTTGCCGCAGCGATGAAGCTGATGAAGTGGTATCCGCTTTTGACGCTGCCGATGTTCATTTTCATGGGCTATGTGCTGTCGGAATCCAAGATAGCCGACGATCTATACAAGATGTTCCATGTCTGGATGGGCGGCCTTCGCGGCGGCTTGGCCATTGGCACAATTGGCCTGATGGTTATGATTTCGGCGATGAACGGGCTGAGCGTGGCAGGTATGGCCATCGGGGCCACTATCGCCCTGCCGGAACTTCTCAAACGCGGATATGACAAACGCATGGTCACCGGGGTTATTCAGGCCGGATCGTCCCTTGGTATCCTGGTCCCGCCTTCGGTTGTTCTGGTGCTTTATGCGATGATCGCGCGGCAACCTGTGGGGCAATTGTGGCTGGCCGGTGTGGTGCCGGGGCTGATGATGGCCACGATGTTCATCGCCTATATCGCCATTCGGTGCCGGATTAACCCGTCGCTTGGTCCGGTGTTATCTGCCGAAGACCGCGATATGCCCCGCGATGAGAAACTGCGCCTGCTGCGCGCCGGTCTGCTGCCAATTATCATCTTTGCGGTGATGATGGTGCCTTTCGTGAATGGCTGGACCAGCCTTGTGGAAAGCTCTGCAATTGGTGCGCTGGCGGCATTTGTTGCCGCAGTGATCAAGGGGCGTATGACCCGCGAGGTCTTTGAAAATTCGGTCCGCAACACGTTGGGTATCACCTGTATGTTCATGTGGATCATCCTCGCCGCGCTGGCCTTTGGTGCGGTGTTTGACGGGCTGGGCGCGGTCAAGGCGATTGAGAACCTCTTTACCGAACAGCTGAACCTCAGCCCGTGGATGATCCTGATCCTGATGCAGCTCAGCTTTATCCTGATGGGCACCTTTCTGGATGATACGGCGATGCTGGTCATTGTAGCGCCGCTTTATGTGCCGCTGGTGGGGGCGCTTGGGTTTGATCTGATCTGGTACGGCATCCTGTATACGATCACCACGCAGATCGCCTATATGACGCCGCCCTTTGGCTATAACCTGTTCCTGATGCGTGCCATGGCACCGCCCGAGATTTCGCTGCGCGATATCTACGGGTCCATTACCCCTTTTGTGCTGGTGATGGTGCTGGCCCTGACCCTCGTGATGATCTTCCCCGGATTGGCCACATGGCTGCCCGAGGTTGTCTACGGAAACTGACAAACAAGAAGCCGGGCCAACCGGTGTAACCTTCAACAAGGAGAACGACCATGACCACAAGACGTAAGTTTATCCAAGGGGCCGCCGTTGCGGGCCCGGCCGCGCTGGCCACGCCTGCGCTGGCGCAAAGCACAATCAAATGGCGGATGCAGACCTATGCCGGCGCCGCATTGGCCGCCGAGGTGATTGATCCGGCGATCAAGATGTTTAACCAGATCGCTGGTGACCGCATGCAGATCGAGCTGTTCTATGCCGATCAGCTGGTTCCAACGGGCGAATTGTTCCAAGCGATGCAGCGCGGCACAATCGACGCGGTTCAATCCGATGATGACAGCATGGCATCCCCCACCGAAGTGACCGTGTTTGGCGGCTATTTCCCGTTTGGCTCCCGCTACAGCCTCGATGTGCCGGTGCTGTTCAACCAATACGGCCTGAATGAGATCTGGGACGAAGAATATTCCAAA
>Ga0316202_10000344_pt1 | contig 56995 bp, 50 predicted proteins | sample 3monrhotite_MG_FD_204934 | JGI IMG/M metagenome (GOLD analysis project Ga0316202, IMG submission 204934) | Microbial mat bacterial communities from mineral coupon in-situ incubated in ocean water Damariscotta River, Maine, United States -... | ecosystem: Environmental > Aquatic > Marine >...
GAACAATATTGCTGGCACTTTTACTTTGAACCAAGATGGGACAGTAACCGGGACACAGGCAATTGACCCTACCAACCCTGCAACATTCACCATGACAAACTCTACAACCAGTTATCTAGATGTCGCGGGTATTGACAATGGTGGTCCCTGGAGTGATCTTTGGTATTTTGCACCACCTGCTGGCTGGTTAACCGCTGGCGGCGGTACAACACCAGCTCCGACAATGGGGTTTACAGCCTCAATGCTTGATGCCAGCCCAACCTATTACGTTACCTACGCAGGCAACGACACGACCAATGTAGGAACGACTCAGGAAACTTTGACTATCAGTGGTACAGGCCCATATTCCGTAGCAGTTGTTTCAAGGTATTACGTTAGCAACGTCCTTCAAACTACGAACAATATTGCTGGCACTTTTACTTTGAACCAAGATGGGACAGTAACCGGGACACAGGCAATTGACCCTACCAACCCTGCAACATTCACCATGACAAACTCTACGACCAGTTATCTAGATGTCGCGGGTATTGACAATGGTGGTCCCTGGAGTGAACTTTGGTATTTTGCACCACCCACGGGTTGGCTGTAACGACAAGCCTCCGAACAACCCAATACTGTAATCTGCCGCAAAGCAGATGACATAAATGATTGGCAAGCCATAACGTTTGACCTCGCGGTCAACAATATAGATGTCTATTTTGTTGACCGCGCCAAGGATAAGAGCCTTAACTAAGCAATGTAAGCTTAACACCGCGAGCGGCTATCCAAACGACTTGCCTTTAAGACAAACATCTCAATGATCTGATATTCTCTAGCCACCCAGTAAATTTCTGGGTGGCTAACTTTTAATTTGATAGGGCCCAGATGTCTGATATGCAGAAGACGTCAAAATTGATCTAAATATTTCAATCCCGTTAATTGACCAGAGTAAATATCTACACCTGTCTTCGATAGTGGTGGCAGGTCCTTTATAGCTTTCCTAAATTAATAATTTTGCGAGAATCAACATTCGAACTGAAAGGAATAACACATGAAGAGAAAACCAGCGCTGTCAAGAATGGCCACCGGACCACTGCTGATTGTGGCCCTATTGCTGCTGAGTGCCAGTTCGGCACTTGCCCTCGACAGTTTCTTCGCCGGACCACGTGCCTTGGGTATGGCGGGAGCCAACATTGCCTCGGTCAATGATACCAACGCCCAATACTACAACCCCGCTGCCTTCGGCTTTATGGGCTGCCAGACCGCTGATAGTGAAAAGATCGCCTGCGACAACAACAACCTGGGGCGCAAGGACTGGGGGGGAGATCTCAATGCCAGCGCCGGCATCCGCCTGCATAAGGATTTTGGTAACTACATCGACCGCCTGGCCGCCATCGACTACCAAAGGCTGAGCGCCAATGGCATCAAATCACAATCAGATCTGGCCGACCTGATCGATCTGCTCAATGGCCTTAAGGGGCTGGATGACCCGGGCAATGCGCTCTCCGCCAACGTCTATGCCAGTCTGGGGCTGCGCGCCGGGCATTTTGCCATCGGTACCCGCGCGGAATTCGAGGCTGCTGGGCGGGTGATGGATGTCGACTACAAAAATCTGGGGATCAGCAACACCACCAACCTCAATACCCAGATCACCAATTCCTTCTCTGCCCCAACCGGTTATACCCCAACCCTGATTACCGGGGCCCTGGCGACTCAGTTGCTTGCGGCCGGGCTGACGCAGGATGCTATCAACAGCGTTGATTCGGTGGCGGTCCAGCAGGGGCTGACAACAACCGAGATTGCCGGCGTAACTGACACCCTCGCAACCCTGACCGGTCAAACGCTGGGGACACTTCCCACTGGAGATCTTGCCGCCAACACCACCACCATCGCCCTCAACGGCTTCGCTATGGCTGAGGTTCCACTCTCCTACGGCTACGCCATCAACGATCATTGGTCGGTCGGTGGCAATATGAAAATCTTAAAGGGCCGTGTCTACGGCACTGAAGTGCTGGTGTTCGATAATGGTTCTGGGGATGTCATCTCTTCGGTGACCGACAATTACCAGGATTCAACCACATTCGGCCTTGACCTGGGCATTATGGGGCGCTACCGGATGTTCAATGTCGGCCTGATCGGGCGTAATCTTAACGCTCCAAGCTTTGACGGTTTTGCGGTCAGCACTCAGCTCTCTAACGGCAGCACCCGAACCGTGACTATTGGCTCAGTCAAGGTCAAGCCCCAGTTCGCAGGCGGAGTAGCTTTCATCCCGTTTGAAGCCCTGACTCTCGAGCTGGATTTCGATCTGACCAAGAACAAGACCATCCTAAGTGGTTACAAGACCCAGAATCTGGCGATCGGACTTGAGTGGGAGGCCTTTCACTTCTTGGCCCTGCGCGCCGGGGCCTACCAGAATATGGCCCAAAGCGATATTGGGCCAGTTTATACCGCCGGAATGGGTCTGAACTTCTGGCTGATGCGTCTCGATATCGGTGGTGCCTATTCTGGCGAAACCTCGCAATACGATGGCAAGGATTACCCCAAGGAATCGCGGGTCTCTGCTCAGTTGAGTGTCGATTTTTAACCGCGACACAACCGCCGGATGACTCTTCTGGGGCTTCACCCTCTTAGCTTTTCAGCGGGTGAAGCCCCTCGAATTCCTATACCACCAGAATCTCCCGCTCAAAGACCTGAGCAACCAGAGAAACAAGCATAAACTCCTTAATTCTCTTGATTTTTCAACCTCAAAAAGTTAAAAAACACACAGTGTTATCAAGGATAGATAACCGGGTTCATCCCTTGAGAAGAACAGCAAACCTCCTCACCTCTTATGGTTGTTAATGCTGATCAATCTACTACAAAGATATTATCTCTGGATTTTCATTTTCCTGAGCGGTCTTACAGGCTTGGCCCTTGGCCATCTGGCAGCGACATCGGTCGGTCTGTTAGCAACCCCTGCGTTCACCGTCACCCAAAAACAAAAGGTCCTAACTCAGAAAAACGTTACTCCCCTTACTCTGGCTAGCTATCAAGATATCCTCAGTCATAACATCTTCAATTCCGCCGCGACAGAACAAGCCTTCTCCCATGCCTCAACAACCCCAAAAGCAGCACAAAAATCGGTGCAACCCTCTTCGAAGTGGACTCTAATCGGAACGATCAGCGGCGGCGCTGTCCCCATTGCATCATTAAACGACGGTAAAGAGACCAATGTCTATCGGCTTAACGACGAGCTGCCAGACACTGGGAAGCTGGCCTCTATTGAGCGAAACAAGGTTGAAATTCGCTACCCCGACGGGCGTTCAGTTATCCTTGAGAACCTGCCTGAGGAGACACGACCAGCTCAAACGAATAGCGCTAGAACCAAAGTCACCACGGCGGCCCCTGACGGGGCCAACCTTCAGGTCGAAGATCTTGGTGAAAACCGCTGGCAGATCCCCGCCGAGGTTGCAGAGAATGCGAGGGCAAATATCGGCAACTTGCTTACGCAGGCCCAGGCCGTCCCCTATCTCGAAAATGGGAAAACTACTGGGTTTCAGATCCGCATGATTCAGGCCGGTTCGCTGATTGCCCAACTCGGGCTCCAAAAAGGGGACATCTTGCGTGAAGTCAATGGGGTTGCCTTGAACGCCCCAGAAAAAGCATTACAAATCTTCGGCCAACTGCGTCAGGCGAAACAGATCAGTATTGGTCTTGAACGGAGGGGCAAGGCGATGACCTTTGCTTATGAGGTTAGATGACATTGAAACCAATTTGTAAATTATTAATTCTGCCGCTTCTGGCCCTTTCGCTCTGCCTGATTTTGCCCCTAAGGACTGTGGCTCAGACAGAACCGACAACCGGCGGAATTTCTCTCGATTTCAAAGATGTCGAGCTGAGTGATCTCATCAAAACAGTTTCAGAGATGACAGGGCGTAATTTCGTTTACGATGAACGAGTGCGCGGGAAGGTCACAATTATTTCCCCTGATGCAATGAGTCCGGACGAAGCCTATCAACTCTTCATAACCGTCCTCAACATCAAAGGATTTACCCTGGTCAAAAGCGGCAAAGTGAACAAGATAGTCCCGCTACAGAACGCCAAACAAGACAACCTTCCGGTGACAGATGGCCAGCAAGGCGAAAATTACATTACTCGATTGATCCGTTTGAACTATGCGGATGCCCAGCTCATTTCGAGCACTGTTTTGCTGCCACTGATCCCCAAAACCAGCAATTTAACCGTTTATGAGCCGACAAACACCCTGATTTTGACCGACAGCGCAGCGAACATTGAACGCCTGATTGAAATCATCGATAAGCTCGACCTCCCTTCAGCGCTTGATCGACTTGAAGTCTTCGCCCTCAAGCAGGCCAGTGCCGAAGAGATTGCCCAGATCGCCAATTCGCTGTTGACCAAACAAACAAACCCTAGACGTAAACGCACTGCAGCAAGTGCAGCAAACCAGCCTGGACAAGTCATCGCCTACCCCCGCACCAACACCCTGCTGGCTATCGCTTCTGACGATGAACTCAACCTGCTGCGCAAACTGATTAAAACCCTGGACACCGCTGGGGAGCAGGATAGATCCAATATCAATGTTTACTACCTGCAGAATGCTGACTCCGAGACACTGGCCAAAACTCTTAACGAAATCATGACCGGCACAAAAATTACGAATACAGCCAAACAACCGGGAACAACCCCAGCCGGACCGGTCGTGATTACCGCTGACAAGCCAACCAATTCTCTGCTGATCAGCGCCGGGCCAGAACAATTCGCTCTGATCAAACAGGTGATCGAAAAATTAGACATACCGCGCAACCAGGTGTACGTCGAGGCGCTGATCCTTGAGCTCTCCATGGATGCAACCCGTGAAATTGGTGTATCCCTGCAAGGAGCTGCCGACATCGGTGGTCAAACTATCGGACTAGGTACCAGCAATCTCAATAATAGCTCCATCGGGCTGGACGGCTCCGAATCAATTGGTTTGGGTAGCCTTGTCCCCACCACGGGGACAATTCCGAGTCTGTTATCCAAGTCAGTGAAGGGTTTGATGCTTGGAGGCTTCTCCAACCTGATTACCACCACCGGTCCCGATGGCAACGAGATTACGATTCCGGCGATTTCAGCCCTGCTCCAACTTTCGCAGACCAGTAATGACGTCAATGTCCTTTCGGCCCCGCGCCTTCTGACCTCGGATAACGAAGAGGCCGAAATCATCGTCGGTCAAAACGTCCCGATCATTACCAGTCGCCTGACCGACACCGGCAGTGCTGGTCTCGCACAAAGTGTGACGGTTGAACGCAAAGATGTCGCCCTAACCCTGCGCTTCACTCCCCAGGTGACCGAGGGGAATCTGGTTCGGCTGAATGTCTTCCAGGAGATCACCGGAGTCGCCAGCGAGAACGACTCAACTGGGCCAACCCTGACCAAGCGCCAGCTACGCAACACCGTGCTGGCGGAAGACGGGAAAACCGTGGTCCTGGGTGGCCTGATCGACACCAACGTTCAGAAGACCGAGTACAAGGTCCCCCTTCTCGGAGATATCCCTCTCCTCGGCCGTTTGTTCCGCTCCAAAGGAACCAAGTCGCACAAGACCAACCTGCTGGTATTTATCACTCCGCGCGTCATTCATAACGCGAGCGAGATGGCTGAAGTGACAGAGCACGCGCGAGTCAGCGGACAAAATTTCAAAACCAAAGAGCTCCAGACATTGCTCGAAGAAAAAGCCTTGATCACTGAATTGAAACCATTAAAAGCCCTCGAGGAGACCCCTGCAAAGGATGAGTAACTTCCTCAGACTTGGGGAGATTCTGCAACAAGATGCGAGTCTCTCCACTCAGATCATCGAAGAAGCTCTGGAACGGCAGCAACAGGACCCGCAACGCCTCGGCCAGATCCTGCTGAACCACTACGGTCTCAGCTCAAGCGCGCTGACCTCTGCTTTGGCGAAACAGTTTGATCTGAGCTATTTGACGAATATCCCGGCCAACACAGCGTCTGGAGATCTGCTTGCGCGCCTGCCGCTGGAGTACGTCCGCGAGCAATGCATCTTTCCCCTTGAGGCCAACGAAACTGTGCTGAAACTGGCAATGGCTGACCCGACCAACAGTACCCCGATCAACGATCTAGCTGCTTTGACCGGATGCAGGATAGAGATCTGCCTCGCTCCCGAAGAAGAAATTTTACGCGCCATCAACCACGCCTACGCCAAGAAGGCGGGGGATTCTGCAAGCTTTGCCCCAGAGCTTGATGGTGAAGAGGATGATCTGGCCGCCACGCTCGGGCCGACTGATTTACTCGACAGCAGCGACGAAGCCCCAATCATCCGCTTTGTTAACGGGCTGATTGCCCGCGCCAGTCGTGAACGCGCCAGCGACATCCACCTCGAACCCTTCGAGACTGAGATGGTCATTCGCTATCGGATTGATGGTGTCCTTTACGAGGTTTTACGGCCGCCGCAAAAAGCCCGAGCTGCGATTATTTCACGGATCAAAATTATCTCGGGCCTCAATATCGCGGAGAAACGTCTGCCACAGGATGGTCGTTTTCGGGTTCGGATTGCCGGCCGCGATGTCGACATCCGTGTCTCTTCCCTGCCGACCGCCTTTGGCGAGCGTCTGGTGTTGCGGCTGCTCGAGAAAAATTCAAACGTTATCGACCTGGCGCAGATCGGCCTTGATGAAGATCTGCAGCAGCAGGTTGACCAGTTGATCCGTCAGCCACATGGTATTTTTCTGGTCACCGGTCCAACCGGATCAGGGAAAACAACTACCCTTTATGCCGCACTCAGCCGTCTGAATGATCGTTCAAAGAACATCATTACGGTTGAAGATCCGATCGAGTATCAGCTGAACGGAGTCGGACAGATTCAGGTCAATTCAAAGATCGACCTGACTTTTGCTGCGGGTTTGCGTTCGATTCTGCGCCAGGATCCCGACATCATTATGGTCGGCGAGATCCGCGACAGCGAAACGGCCGAGATCGCCGTGCAATCGGCACTGACCGGCCACATGGTCTTTTCGACTCTGCATACCAACGATTCTGCCGGGGCACTCACCCGTTTGCTCGACATGAAGATTGAACCCTTTTTGGTCTCTTCCGCGGTCACCGGCATTCTGGCTCAACGCCTGGTGCGCAGGCTCTGCCCTGACTGCCGGAGCAGTTACTCCCCGAGTGAAGAGATGATCCGTCATTTTGAGGGTTATGTACCAGACCAGGTAGATCTGCAATTCTTTCGCAGCGCCGGCTGCGATGCCTGTCAACAGATCGGCTACCGCGGCCGAACCGGTATATACGAACTCTTGCACCTGACAGATGAAATTCGCGAGTTACTGATGGCCGGCTCCGATGCGAACCGTATCCGTCAGGCGGCGCAAAGAGCAGGAATGATCAGCTTACGCCAGGCCGGCCTCAAAAAAGCTCAGGCCGGTGAGACCTCACTTGAAGAGGTTCTGCGCGTCACCCGGATCGACAACTAATGGTGAGGCGTGAAGTGTGAGGAGTGAGGCGAAAACCCTAATTCATAACATGGGCCTCATGTTTTCCCGCCTCACACTTCCCGCCTCACAGCTCACGAGGTCCTGAAAAAATGGCACTCTTCGACTACAGTGGCTTTGATAGCTCCGGCCGCAAGATCAGCGGTAGCTGTGAAGGGAGCGGACAACGCGCCGTGATGACCAGTCTGCGCCAGCAGGGGATCTTTGCCACTGAAGTTGTCGCCAGTGGCAGTCGATCCAAACGAAACTTTTTTACGGGCTGGCGCAAGACCCAGGTTCCGATTGAAGACCTAGCCACCGCAACCCGCCAACTGGCGACCCTGCTCAGCGCTGGGCTGGCACTCGACGAGACACTCAACACAGTCGCCAGTCAACTCGAGCACCCGCAGCTGGCCAAAACCCTCAATCGGGTACGAGAAGCTGTGGTCCAGGGGGAGGCCTTTCACCTGGCGCTGGCCAATGAAGGGACCCTCTTCCCGACCATTTACACCAGCATGGTCGAGGTCGGGGAGAACAGCGGCACTCTGGATCAGGCCCTGGCTAATCTCGCCGACCTGCTCGAGGAACAAGCCCGCCTGCGCAGTCGAATTACTGCGGCTCTCGCCTACCCTCTGCTGATGGCTGTTGTTGGAAGTGGCGTTCTTCTCTTTCTGGTTGGCTTCGTATTACCCAAGGTGACACGCATGCTGGTCGATCTCGATCAGGTTCTCCCCTTGCCCACTCAGATATTGATCGCAGCCAGTCGTCTGTTGCATAACTACAGCTGGTTGCTGTTCGGCGGGCTGATCCTAACCCTGTTGCTGGTGAGACACTGGGCCAACAAGGAACAGGGTCGCCTGACGCTTGATCGTTGGCGGCTTAAACTGCCCATGATTGGTCGGTTGAACCTGCTGATCGCAACCAGCCGCTTCAGCCGGACCATGGCGACCCTGCTGGGTGCCGGACAACCTCTTTTGCGGGCGCTGGAGATTACCGGTAAACTTTTAAATAATCTGATTTTGCAGCAGGCGATTGAACGCACCAGCAACCAGGTTCGCGAGGGTGCCTCGCTGGCTGCCCCCTTGCAAAAAGAGAAAATATTTCCACCGATGTTGATTCAGATGATTGCCGTCGGTGAGAAAAGTGGTGAGCTGGACCAGATGCTGAAACGGGTCGCCGATACCAGTGACCAGCAGGTCGAGATGTCGATCAACCGCCTGCTCGCCCTGCTCGAGCCGATAATGATTCTGATCATGGGCATCTCGGTCGGCTTTATCGTGCTGGCGATTCTGCTACCAATATTTCAGGCGAGTCAGAGTTTGGGTTAGTAATGTGAGGCGTAAGGCGTAAGGCGTATAAAATCTAAAACTGGACCATAGAAGGAGTCAGTATGTCGGAACAAAAAACATCATCGCACAATAATCAGCGCGGCTTCACCTTGATAGAAATCATGGTTGTGGTTGTCATCCTCGGCATTCTGGCCAGTATTGTTGTCCCACGCCTCCTCGGAGAGCCGGAGAAGGCTCGACGGACCAAGGCTGCAGTCCAGATACGAGGTTTCGAACAGGCGCTCGCCAGTTTTAAGCTCGACAACGGGTTTTTCCCGAGCACCGAACAAGAGTTGGGTGCTTTGGTCGAGAAACCTCGTAACGGCAAGATCCCGACCCATTACCGCGAAAAAGGCTACATGAAAAAAATCCCCATGGATCCATGGGACAACCCCTACATCTACCTCTCTCCCGGCATCCATGACGACTACGATATTATGTCCTATGGTCCAGACGGTGCAGCAGGTGGCGATGGTGACGATGCCGATATCAACAGTTGGGAGATCGAGTAGGGGCCGGGCAGGCGAGATATGATCCTTCGGCATCAACAGAGAACATCCGGGCAGGCAGGATTCACCCTGATCGAACTGGCGCTGGTGGTCTTACTGCTGGGATTAATGGCCAGCCTCGGTCTGCCGCTGATCAGTGGGTTTGAATCGAACCACCTCGATTCTAGCGCACGGCGTCTGGCGGGTACGGTCAAATACCTCTATAACGAAGCGGCGATGACCGGTTTGGAGCACCGCTTGACATTCGTGCTGGCAGACAACTCTTACCGGGCGGCCAATGTCAGTCCAGCGGGAGAGCTTAAGCCTTTGCAGGGGGTAGGAGCAGAAAAGAGTCTCAGCTCAGGGGTCAGATTTGTCAATATCTACCAGCCTCAACGGGGGGAGCAGAGTGAAGGAGAAGTGACCACCGCCTTCCTCCCTGGCGGCTGGCTGGAAGAGACCATCATTCATCTACAAGATGACACCGAGCACAAAATGACTCTGCGGCTTGTTCCGTTGACCGGCCTGACTGAAATCTATGAAGGTTATCGGGATTTCCGATGAATAAACCGTGCACTTCGCCCAATAGCGGATTCACCCTGCTTGAGATAATGGTTGCCCTGTCGATTGTAGGGATCGCCATGGTTGTCATGCTCGGTCTCGCTCAACGTAGCGTGCTGGTCAACAGCAGGCTGCAACAGATGACACGGGCAACCCTTTTGGCAAAACAGAAGATGGCTGAAATAGAGAATGGAATAGGCTCAAATTTGGACCAAAACAAGGGGGAATTTGCCGAGCCAAATCAAAATTTCAGCTGGAACAGCGTCACCACCCCAACCCCTATCACAGGAATTGTGCAAATTGACCTGAGTGTTCGCTGGGGGGAGGAACGGAACAATGAGTTTGTGACCCTGACCTCGTTTATCAAAGAGTAAAGAGGATCAACCGTGAGTAAAAATTCTGGATTTACTCTGCTTGAAATCCTGGTCGCAATCACACTGGCCAGCCTGCTCCTAACCTGTATTTATGGAGTTTTCTCGACCACAAGCTCGGCAAAAGAGAAGGTTGAGAAACAGGGCGCGGCGCTGCATCTTGGTCGTGTGGTGATCGCCCGACTCGATCGAGAATTACTTGGCCTTGCAATGAACAATCAAAATAAAATACCGGCACTTAAAGGAGGAGAGAACAGTCTGGGTGAACCCTATATTGAGCTACTGACGACTTCGACCGGTGGCCCGCGCGACGGAATGCGCCAGGTTCACTACCGACTTGGACCCGACCCGGATAATCGTATGACACTCTGGCGGTCTGAAAAAGGGCTCAACCAGACTGAAACCATTGTTGAAGAAAGGCTTGCGCAAGGCTTGGATAAGTTAAAGTTCAGTTTCTTCGACGGTCAGAACTGGCGCGATAACTGGGATAGCATGAACGGCGGTCACCCGGTTTTAGTCAGCGCCGAGCTGACGTTGCAAGGCACGAACAATAAAACACCATTGTTAAGTGTCTTCGATCTCCCTTGAGTTGATGAAATTATGAAACTCGATAATGAACGAGGGATGGTATTGTTACTGGTGCTGGTCGTAGTTGCACTTCTCAGTGCACTCCTCAGTGACTTTGCTTTCTCGACCCTGATCGATATGCGTTTAACTGAAACCTTTCGTGACACCACCCGGGCAGAATATCTGGCACGTGGAGGGATCACCGCCGGGCGTATGATTCTACAGACTGATAAGAATAGTTATGACGCGAACAACGACCCAAGTGAACTCTGGTCGATCGGAGTACAAGATTATCCTCTGGCCGAAGGGTCTGTCAGCGTAAAGATCGAGGATCTTGACGGACGGCTTCAGTTGAATCAGCTGGTCGACCAACAGGGGAACCCCATAGGCTATCGCGTTGAACGTTTTGTGCGACTCTGTCAGGATCTGGCCCTGGAGAATCCTGAAGCCTTGGCCGCAGCGCTGATCGACTGGATCGATCCTGATCATGACCCTGAACCCGGAGGTGCTGAAGATGCCGAATATCTCGCGCAGAATCCGTCCTATGAAGCGACTGATGGTGCAATGCGCAGTATCGATGAGCTGCGCCTGATCCGTGGGTTCGACGCAGAGACAGTCGCAAGACTTAGCCCTTTTGTGAGCAGTTTCGGCAGTGGCAAACTGAATATCAATACTGCTGCGCCTGAAATTTTACGCATTTGGGATCCCGACACAGTCGCCCCCATTGAAGACCTTCTGAGCAAGCGTGACGAAGCTCCATTTCACCAGATCGAGGATCTTCGCGAAACCCTTGGAGTGGATACCTTCACGGCAATGAACCGAAACCTCGATCTTGGGGTCAGCAGCTCCTACTACCTGATCAGCAGTCAGGGGCGGGTCAATGATGGAGCACGTAGAATGCAGGCAGTTGTCAATAAAACCGGAGACAACCTCCTCTGGCAGAAGGTGAATTAACCAAGATGCGCCGAAGACAGATCGCCATAAAAATAACCCAGGATCAGTGGTCTTTTGCTGTTGCTTCAGGTGACGGCGCAGGAGCAAAGCTGCTAAAAACTGGCACCTTTATCCGCGACCCTGAGCGGTCCCTTGCTGATCAAATTGTGGAAGCGTTTGAGCCCCTTCAAATGACCGATCGATTTGCGTGTAGCTTGCCAGCCCAGGATTCGCTGCTGCGCTGGCTGGAATTCCCCTTTGTGGAACCGCGCAAGATTGCGGCAGCGGTCCCCCCGGAAATAGCCTGCCAAATTCCGGAAAGCCTTGATGTTCGGAGCGTTTTCCACGAAATCCAGCAGTCAGGCAAAGTCATAACTGCCGCCGTATCCAAAAAACAGATCGAAGACTTGCTTGAACAATTCGACGATAACCGCGAACCGCTCGGCTATCTTGGCCTTGCCCCTTTCTGCTTTGTTGCCGGACTCGAATGGACAGCCGACAGTTTATTGCTCTGTGTCGAAGGAGAGTGCATTTCGCTGGCGCGGGTTGAACAGGGTGCAGTAACCGACTTGCGCATTCTACCGCGAGCCACTGAAAATGCAGATCTAGAAGTAATCCGGCAAGCGCAGATTCTCTCACGTTGTGGGACCAACTCGCTGCAAAAGGTTCGACTACTTGGTCTTGCTAGCGACAGCAGCTTGGCTCTATGCCTCAAACAAAATGGCTTTGAGATCGAGCTTGTCTGTCTGAACATCGATGATCAGCAAATTTCCGAGCAGCTAACAACGACCGCAAGTCTGGCCTTAGCTGCCTGTAAAGCGAGTGCGACTGGACTCAATCTACGCTCAGGAGTCTATAAATTAAAAAATGACTGGCAGGCGCTGAAACGTCGGGCATGGATGGCATCAGGTCTTGTTTTACTGTCGTTACTGATTGTCAGTGGCAGTTGTTATCTGCAATATCAGCAACGCACTTCGGAGCTGGTAAATATTCAGCAACAGATGAAATCCGTCTATCTGAAACAGTTTCCAGGTGAAAAACTTCGGGTTGCTCCCCTGCTGCAGCTGCAATCTAAACTTAAAGAGCTGCAACACAAAGCGGCACAATTTGGGACTGAATCCCCAGGAGCGCTGCAGGTCCTGCTTACAGTTTCGAAAAGTATCGACACCGACTTAGCGCTCGATATTCGCGAATATGTTCACAGCGATGAGGGATTGCGCCTCACGGGCAGCACCGGAAGTTTTGATGCCGTCAGTCGCTTGCTGGGAGCCCTGCAGAAAGAATCTCTGTTCAAGGACGTTCGCATCCTCGACAGCAAACAGGCCATTGATGGCAGTCGTGTCGATTTTCAACTGCAAATCCAGTTATCTCAGACAAAAGGCGAATAGATGGGTGGTTTTGAACAAGAGAAACATCTCAAACCCTTATTAGCGGCACTGCTGGTTCTACTTTTGCTCTGTCTAGGCTGGGCCTATACCAGTCATCAACAGCAGCTTGAGCGATTTGATCGAAAGATTGAATCGGCACGCAACGAACTTATGCAGCTCAACGTTTCTCTGCAGGAATATCTTCAACTTGAACTGCAGCTCCAAAAACTCAAACCGAAGAGGTCCTCAACCCAGAACAACCTGATTTCAACGGTTGAAAATGCAACAGAGAAGGTCTCGGCCAGGAGTCAGCTCAGTTATGTTCGCCCTCAGCCGGATAAGACCCGTGACGATCTGACGGAAGAAGGAGTCGAAATTAAACTGGAAAAACTTCAGTTGCACCAGCTGGTCGAACTTCTCTATCAATTCGACCAAAGTGACCAGGTGCTCAAGGTCTCTCAACTGAGAGTTCGCACCAGGTTTGACAACCCGGAACAGCTTGATACTTTGATGACCCTGAGCCGTTTCAGGGAGAAACGCTGATGAATAAAAGTTTTCTCAACCACGTTGGTAAGTTGTTGCGCCATCCTGTTTTTCTTTGCCTTGCCAGCTTTGCCATCTGCTTTGTTCTGGCGTTCCTTCTTTTTTTCCCACTCAAGCCCTTTGCCAGACAACTCGAACAATTGGCTAAAAAGCAGGGGGTAGAACTGCAGATCACGACTCCAAGAATCCTTGTGCCTTTCGGACTTGGTGCAAAGCAACTCAAACTCAGTCATCCCGCAATTGAACATGCACCATTTCAACTACAAAATATAGATCTACGTCCACTCTGGTTGAGCTTGTTTGGCAATAATCAAGGCATCCGTTTTGAGCTGAATGCTTTAACTGGTGAGATCAAGGGGACGGCGTACCGAAGCGGTGCGGTACAGCTGGATCTGAGTAAACTTCAAATCAATGAGCCTCTTGGTGAACAATTACCCTTGTCACTGGAAGGGGAACTTAGAACAGGAACCTTTAACGGCGTGCTACCGTTGGCAGGAAAAAACCAGAGCCGTCTTCAGCTGGAATTTAGCCAATTACGCGTCATTGGGATGAAAAATATCGGCAGCAGCGATGATATTCTTCAGCTCGGCCGCCTCACCTGCGCCGCCGAAGCCAAGGGGCCCCTGGTCCAGATCAGCAACCTATCTGCAACCGGAACAGCATTCGACCTGAAAGGGAGCGGCACTCTGCGAGTCGGCCGTACCCCGGCCAACAGCAGCCTGAATCTCAGCCTTGTCTTGACCCCGAAGGCGGGTCTGGATCCCATGCTGAAAGACCTGTTAAGCCTGACAAAAAAACCCCAGCCCGATGGGAGCTATCAGCTCAGCTTACGCGGGGCGGTATCCAGACTGCGGATCAATTAGGAACAGGTGAACTTAAATTCGCATCCCCAAGTTAAGCATTCCAGGTGTCTGTAATGGTTAGAGAAAGGCAGTTTGCGGTATCGATACCAATACGATAAATGCTGGTCTGAGATAGCTGATTAGCCTAAGTTGGTTGTTAGTTCCATCGGCTTCCCAGTTCTGCGATTACTGAGAAATCCTTATTATCTGTAAACAGTTTCAACAAGAAAGGCCCGCCGATTGGCGGGCCTTTCTTGTTGGGGTTACCTAGACATCAGCAGGGATGAACGTTGCTGCTGCCTACGACCTTTGGTTTCATGTATTTTTTCATTTTCTTTCCTTTCGGCTATTGGGCTGGTTGAAGGCTGTTCCACCCAGTGGTTGAACTTTCTTTGCGGTGACAATTGCTCGATTGCGAAACGCTCGGGTTCGCATTATCCCCGAAAGTCGTAGCTGACCAAGTTGCCATCGTCTTATCAACACAATTAGTTATCAACAAAGCTGGCAGGCCGGTCGCATGCGGGCTGTGACACTTCGAACAGGTAAAGTAGTGGAACTTCGGCGGAACCGAGTTCGCCGCATACCAGGTATTGTAGTCATAGGAAGCCGTCTTCACGTTAGTCGTCGCCTGAGAGCCCTTACCGCGACTCCACCAGCCACTATTATAGACAGATGAACCACTCCCTGTACGAATCAGGGGACTTGATGTCGAATCTACCACCCAACTCGGCTGGCTGCTATATGAACCAACCCGGCCCTGATTCCCCATATATCTTCCCGATGAGGAAGCAGCCCCGCGGGTGGCATCGAACAGGTCATCATCGGAGGCAAGGGCTCCTTTGGTCCCACCCAATGCAGCGTAGTTGTGACCGTTGGCTGTACGCCAAATACTATTCCCGGTGCCATTATAGTAATCCATATTATTAATTTCTGCACTGGTTGACGCACCAGTGGTCCCTGTACCACCATGACAGATGATGCACAGACCAGCAGTCGTGGCTACGTCAGTTGTTGTTGTGTAAGCCGGTGTCACGCTAGTATTCCAAGTGATCGTCGGAGCGGTATGTACCGAACCACTGATATTGGCACTGTTCTGGTCTAGCCAGTAGCCACCCTTGATCTTTGAGATAATCGTCGGGCGAGGTGTACCATTTTGAGCCCTTGAGAAGACTTGCTGGTTCGTCGCGTAAATTGTGCCGCTTTGTGGCGGTGAATCCGACGGATAGGGATTATTCATCCAGGTTCCACGAACGTACGGCTTGCCGTTCGGCCCGTGGGTGTCATGAACGTCATGGCAGTAGGCACAACGCAAGGCAGCTACTGTTTCAATCTGCACCGCGGTTGCACTTCCTTGACCGGAGGCTGCCCCTGGAAGAGCGTTATTCGTGGCCGTACTCCCTCGTCTAACCCGACCACCGGTCACGTTGAAACCAACACTCGAGACATGATCACTGGCAGTAAAACTGACCGCGTGAGCCGAAGCGATTGGACGATCAAGGCTGGCGAGATGGCCATTACGATACCAAGCACCAGGTTGCACCCAGTTAGAGATAACATTAGTCACCGCATCTGTCGGTTTAGTACTATGTAGGGTACCGTAATTATAGGAGTTCGCAGTGGCACCATCTCGGTCAGCCAACTTAGTAGCGGGCCATGTGGTTCCGTCCGGATCGGTGTTGTAGCCCCACTCGCTGACCTTGGTCGCCAAGCTATCGTGACAGCCCCAACAGATTTCGGCTTCTGTATTCTGACCGTTAATACTCGCCACGGTCCCCGGACCACCCAGTTGAATCCCGCCATGGATCAGGTAGTTGATCCCCAGAGCCGTCCGCATATTTCCGGTGACATGGGTTTCGCCAGCGATGGGAGCCCCCCAAGGGTCAGGAGGTAAGGCAATGATAACCCCACCCGCACCAACGTGACCGGCGTGACAATCGGTACAGGTGCCAGCCGTGTTGGCCGTGCCAGCGCCATCGGCATCAACGTGAGTGCTGGCGGTGGTAACCTGTGGTGCACCGCTGGCCGGCACGCTGTGGCAGCCATCGCAAGCTCCACCTCCGCCCCAAGTGCCTGCAATATTATGACAGCCAGCAGCATTGTTGCTGCAGGTACTATTACTATATTTCAACAAAGTTGAAGGTTCTGTGCCCAAGGTGGTGGTACCAGGCGTAAAGGCACCCAATTTATTATTCACCGTACCAGTTGAAGAGACTTGAGCTGAGTAAAGTGTACTCGTAGACCCGTTGACATGATCCGGGTTGCTGGTAAAACTTCCATTGTGTGGGTGACAGAAATCACAGTTGTTCGCGGAGGTCGAATGCCCAGCAGTGAAATGATTCCCTCCCGATGCTGGGGTCGCCGGCCGACCATTTACATCCCCATGGCAGTCGCCACACTGAACTATACTGGGGGGGCTCCAAACCGGAGTTCCAGAACCATGACAATATGTGAGAGAACAACTCCCGGAAGCGAAAGACCCGCCTGCAGGTATATTGCTCAACCCACCAAGTGATGTTTTGAGGTTGACCAACGACTGATTCAAACTGACAGTACCACCCGGAGTCATGCCGCTCTGATTATGGGTTGCTGGGTCAAAGGGGCTGGTATGGCACATCTGACAGTCATAGACGATATTTGCACTACCACCAGCGTGCTTCAAATGCGCACCTGTTGTCGGTGGGTACCCATGACAGGAATTACAACCACCGCCAAACTCACGTTTTTCAACGGTATTCAAGCCTGAAGGTGTTAGCTTGTAACCAGTGGCCGCGGGATGGCAGGCATTTGTGCAACCACCAGCACCATCATAGCCGGCGTTGTTGTCATCCGTAGTATCAGGTGGAGTAAGAGCACCTGCGACAGCCGCATCAAAACCATTCATCTGTACCTTATTGGGGGTCTGATTGTGGTAACTCGCAAGATACCGATCGCCACCACTCCCTAACAGATTTACTTCCCCCGTGCGTGCTGTCGCCAGGGCCGGAGGTGTTTGGTTCCCCTTAACTCCGTGACAAGCCGAGCAGACATCATGAGCCGCATAGAACTCTAGATCTGTCGAATTTGCTGTCCCCGAACGTCCAAAAGCAGTGTGGTTTGTGCTACTTGCCTGACTTCCATCCGGCCAGGCATTACCATCAGGCGGATAAGCATGACAGGAGTTGCAAGCACCTGAGCCATAATCGCCATATTCAACAGGCAAGCCAGAGTCAGATAATGCCCGATTTGTTTCGGCAGCACTATGACAGGTATTCGTGCAATTCCAAGTTCCTTCATTGTAGCCAGCACCGACAGCCGTTGACAGGCTGTCGCCGTTCATTTCGATATTGCCATCCAGGTGGTCACCACCCTGATAGGTTGCATCAGTCGTACTCGTTGCAGAGGTGTAATTAGTCAGCAAATATTTCGCCGGGTTACTCGCGGTCAGTTCTCCAGTGGTCCCGTTCTGGCTAGCACCATGACAAAGGCTGCAGACCTTATGCAAAGGTTGAGTACTGACATCATTACCATTAATAGTATGTGTCACGTAGAGGGCCTTCCCAGCCAGGTCAGCATTCCCATCCGGCGGAGTCAGGTGACAGTAAGTACATTTAACCCCGACATTAAAACTGGCCGTCGGATTGAGGTGGCAGGTGGTACAAGCAGGGGCCGCCCCGACACTGTCTGCTGTCGTAACATTATGGCAGAGCGAACAACCACTCAAATCGCGTGGATTTGTACCGTCAAGGCCAGCCGCGAAATGGGTCCTTCGTGTCGGGTAGCTAGCGTCCTGATGAAAGGTCCAGCGGTCAGTACCTACAGGGTGGCCGACACCAACAGTCCCTGCGTAGGGGCCACTGACAGAGTGGCACTTTTCACAGCCACTTTTAGTGTGATCAACTCCAGCAGGGAGACCTGTACGTCCCTGCAAATCACCGATAGATTTATTAAACCTCGGGTTACTCCCCGCCGTAGTTGAAGTTGCATGACATCCAGCACAATAGGCGAGATCGGCCTTGGCTGCAGGGCCATGAAGACCAGGCGCCGTATAATCAATAGAGGTTCCATTCAAGGAATCATGCGGCGCACCTGGCCCTGTAGCGTGACAACTCCCTGCCGGTAGCCCACCATAAGTGTCATCGAAACAGGTTGGCGCATTGGTGAACGGACTAACTGGTAGCTGACCTGTGGTTGTATGGCATAGAGCACATGAGTCGCTCTTGATATTCGGATTTGTGGTGATGTTGCCGTCATTGTGAACGACGGTGCTACTCGGGTTAGAGCTCGCCCAGTTAGAAGGATGAGCCGTTGCTTTTTCTGTGGTGCCGTTAAAATGGCAGGCGGTTGCCGAGCAGTTGCCATTGGCAACGCCAAGAATTGCGAGATCACTGACAAAACCACCATTAAATCGAGTTGCCAGCGCATTTGTCGGTGTTGCATGACACATGATGCAATAATTGCCCATACTCTGTGTCGGATCTGTGACCCCTTTGGCGGCAAGGCCGTGATTACCGTTGGATGGCGGTGAGAACCCGATGTGACCAGAAGGCGCAGGAGGCCAACCAGTTGTAGAGCCACTCGCTGGAGTATGACAGGCCGCAGCATTCTGACAGGTGGGTCCCGAGCCCCCTTCAAGTTTATTCCCGTGGCAAGCAGCCACAGCACAGGTCGTCCAAGGCGTTTGATCGCTCAGATTCCCTTTAAAGTTATCCTGATGCCCTTGCAACGGATTAGCATTCCATGAAACCGGATGCGCACCAGCAAATGGAGGGCCTGAAGAGTGACACTTGAAGCAACTGACCGCCTGCCCCGCACCTTTAAAATCAAAACCATGACACCCTTGGCAGCCACGCAGATCAACAGTGGCTTGAGCTCCATGATCAGCGACCCAGGTGGTCGGGTGCTGTTGCGAAGCGGTGTCCCCACTGCCGCCACCAATAGTTGGAGAATTGCTATTATTGCTGGAACAACCCGCGACAACAATCAACAACAGAATCAGAATAAATGCATGAAATTTTTTCATAATTATTAGTCTCCCAGGCATCTCTTAGCCGTGACAGCGAGCACAATTTGAGGCAGTTTTCGGGTTGCCGTGGCAGCGGAAGCAGGAGGTCGGGTCGACCCTTCCATCGATGCGATGCCGTGAAAGGTAATCCCCGCGGTGCGGCATACGGCGGAAGGTCTCGGTCGGATTCTTATCACTTGGTTTCAACTCAACACGGGTCGCGTGGCAATCATTACAGAAACTGCGTGTATGGCACATACTGCAGACATTGTTCTGGCGAGATGCTGGCAATCGGTGATCCTGGCCAAAAAAGATTGTATGGTTGTACTGTGCCCAATTGAAATCCTCGTTGCGGGCCTCATGGCAATCCACACAGATTGGTGGTTTGGGAGGCAACTCAGCATCGACGGGATGCTTCTCGGGTGGAGTGTAGCCACCCTTATCTAGAGCGCAGGCGGCTAAAAACAGGACGAGAACCAGCAGGATCAACAAACGGAAATTCTTCAGCATCGGATTCACTCCACAATTCAACTTTTTCATTTAACGCCCCCTTCCAAAATAGTAGGTCGCCGAGAGCGTCGCTCTCAGATCCGATGTATAGAAGGGATCAACGCTATAGTCGCCCGAAAGTTTCAAATCAAGAGCATCGCCGAAAAAATGCTTCCCCGCCCCAAGGGAGAGGAACAACGAGCTGTCTTTGTTGTAAATCATCTGATCATAGAGTGCGTAAACCAGATCGGATGAAATAAAATCGACCAGAAACTTCTCCGGCAGTTGATCTTGATAGGTGTAAAGCCTGAGCAGAAGATAGTTGTTATTTGCTGCTTCACCATTCATGTAGCCCAGTTCACAACCGGTCTGGGTATGCTGTTCGCCAATATAGTTGACGACTGCAGAAAGGTATTGAGAGTTGTTGTTCTGGTCATAAGTGTAATATTTGAGTTTGGCTCCCAGGTTCCAGGTTTCTGACTTTCGCCAGAAGCTATCAAGCCCGAGAATTGCAATCGACTCCCCACTTTTAGCCAGGTTGCGGAAAGGGAGCCGAGCTTTATCACCGACACCAGGATAGAGGCCACTATCACCGGTGCCAAAATAGCTGTCATAGTCGTAATACTGCAGGAAGGGCTTAAGCGTGAACTCTGCGACGGGGATGTTCAACTCCCAGGAATGCTCGGCAAAGCTCGATGCATCGGTATTGAACTTTGAAATACCATATAATGTCATATCCTTGGGTAACGCCCAGGAGAGGTCAACTCCGATCAAACGATCAGCGGCATCGCCATCGTTGTTCGAAAATTTAACAGAGACGCCAACGTCATACTTGTCGCTGCCATGGAAGGCAGCGCGCCCCCCCAGGATGAGATCACCACCACGCCCATTGGTTGAACTTAGGCCAACCGGTTGACCCGCGTAACCCGAGAGAGAGATTTTCGGAGTGACACTTCCGGCGGCCCAAAGACCATCGACTGTTTCATTGGCAACGCCTTCGAAAACATGCATCCGTCCCAAACGGGCACGAAGCGTACTGAATTTCTTCCGATATTCGAGGTAACCGTAAACCAGTTCGCCTTCAGCCTGATTGTCAAAATACTTACTGTCGGTAATATCGTAACGTCCCCAAGCGTAACCATGGAAACTGATCCCCGAGGCGGTAATATCCTTCAGCTCCAGCTTCAAAAAGCCATAGCCAGGAAGGACGCGTTCGCTCTGGGATGAAACATCGCGCTCAAAACTGCGTTGAATGGCTTCGAGCTCAATGTTTGAACTGAGCGCGAAAGAGACTGATGGCAACAGCAATAGCAGCGTCAGTAATCCACAAAAAAACCATCGGGGAACCAGTTGACCGACACCAGTCATACACAAACCTCCTGAGTTCTCACTTCAAATGGGTGAGTCAGAGTGCAGGATTCCACCAGGATAGACAGAATCGCGCTATAATTTTATAACTAATAAATACGGGGAGATCAGCAGGTAAAGGCAACAACAGGACTCCCCAATAAAAAAACAATGTTCTACAATCTACCTCAATTCCCTCTCAACGCCAACAAGCTTGAAGAAAATTAATTATACATTCCTACTCAAGTGTTGCAACATGCCACAACATATTTTCGCGTTGTTGAGTGTGAAAATAATTATTCGAGACTCTCATCTGAAATAAAGCCAATCACTGTCGGTTCACATAAATTGACAATAGACTATGCCACTTTTATGCTTCAATGGATATCTTGATTCAAGACATATGAGCGTCAAACAACAACACAGGCGCACCTCAAGTTGACAGTCGCGAAACAATCAACTAACTTCGCCCAAAATTGGCTACTCTTTTGCGCCTTGGCCACCGCTGAACAACCGTAATGCCGAAACGGAGCGTATAGAATTATGCACGATAATTTCGAAGATCACGATGAGTCGATCGAATACGAAATTGAAATTGAAACAGATACAGATGTTACCGCCATCCCTGATGACGGACTGGTGCTCGCTCGTGACACTTTGCCAGGGACGCTGCCGATCATCCCCTTGCGCCCCAGGCCGGCCTTTCCGGGTGTAATCATCCCCCTGACAGTCAACGGTCGCAAACGAGTTGAAACCATCCAGCAAGCTATGGATTCTCCGTCCCAGACGATCGGGCTGGTGATGGTTCAAGAGCTTGACGATGAGGATTCTACGGAGAACCTGCAAAAAGTCGGCGTGGCGGCGAAGATTCTCAAGCTGATCCACGCCGAAGAAGAGAGTGCTCATGTGCTGGTCAATAGCCTTGAACGCTTTGTCATGGAACAGGTCACCGAGCACAAAGGGATTATCTACGCCGAAGTCGACTATCCAGATTTCGAAGAAGAGGCCGACAATGCAGAACTCAAGGCCTACTCGATGGCGATCATCGCCACCTTGAAGGAACTGGTTCAGATCAACCCGCTCTACTCTGAAGAGATCAAACTGTTTCTGGGTCGATCGAGCATGGATGATCCGGCACGTCTCGCTGATTTTGCAGCTAACCTGACCAACGCTGATGGCTTCGAACTACAAGAGGTTCTCGAGACCTTCAATCTCCATGAGCGGATCGACAAGGTTTTGGTGCTGCTGAAAAAAGAGCTGGAAGTTTCTCGTCTGCAGACCAGCATCAGCCAGCAGATCGAGGAAAAAATTTCAGCCCAGCAGCGTGAATTTTTCCTGCGGGAACAGTTTAAAGCAATCAAGAAAGAGCTTGGTCTCGAAAAAGAGGGGAAAGTTTCAGAGATTGAGAAGTTTCAGGCGCGCCTGAAAAAGCTGACCCTCAACGCCGAAGCACAAAAAGCGGTGGATGAAGAGATCGAGAAGCTCCAGCTGATCGAACCCTCCTCGCCAGAATACAACGTCAGCCGCAACTATCTTGACTGGCTGACGGTGCTCCCTTGGGGCAAGTTCAGCAAGGATGCCTACGATCTTGCGCGCGCCAGAAAAGTTCTGGATCGTGACCATTACGGTCTGGATGACGTTAAGGAGCGCATCCTTGAATTTATTGCCGTCGGCAAAATGAAGGGGGATATTTCCGGCTCGATTCTCTGCCTGGTCGGCCCGCCCGGTGTCGGCAAAACTTCGGTCGGACAGTCGATCGCTTCGGCGCTCAAGCGTAAATTTTACCGCTTTTCAGTCGGTGGTATGCGCGACGAGGCCGAGATCAAAGGGCATCGCCGGACCTACATCGGCGCCATGCCGGGCAAGGCGATCCAGGCAATGAAGAGCGCCGGCACCGCCAACCCGGTGTTGATGCTGGATGAAATCGACAAGATTGGCGCCAGTTTTCAGGGTGATCCGGCATCGGCCCTGCTTGAGGTGCTCGACCCTGAACAGAACGACAGCTTTCGCGATCACTACCTGGATGTCCCCTTCGACCTGTCGAACGTGCTCTTTGTTGCCACCGCCAACCAGTTGGATACGATCCCGGCGCCACTGCTCGACCGGATGGAAGTGATCCGCCTCTCGGGCTACATCCTCGAAGAGAAACTGGAGATCGCCAGGCGCTACCTGATCCCCAAGGCCCTCAAGAATCATGGGATCAAACGTGGCCAGGTCAGTATTCCGAAAAACACCCTGGTGCATATTATTGACCGCTATGCACGTGAGGCCGGAGTGCGTGGTCTCGAAAACCGAATCAAACGGATCATGCGCAAGGCCGCAATGGAGTTCGCCGAAGGGCGCATGGACAAAATCACCATCGGCATGCGTGATATCGTTAAATTCCTTGGAAAACCTGTTTTCAGCGAAGAAGAGGTTTTTGAAGCGGCGCCAGGAGTCGTCACCGGACTCGCCTGGACGCGGATGGGGGGCGCCACCCTGCAGATTGAAGCCACAGCGATGGCCAGCAAATCAAAGGGCTTTAAGCAGACCGGACAGCTCGGCAAGGTGATGGTCGAAAGTGCTGAGATTGCCTACAGCTATGTAATGGGGCATCTCAGCGAATATAAGATTGATGCGGAATATTTTGATACGCATTTCGTCCATCTGCATGTGCCGGACGGCGCGACCCCGAAAGACGGCCCTTCGGCCGGAATCACCATGACCACTGCCCTGCTGTCGATGATTCAGCAACGGCCGACCATCCGCAACCTCGGAATGACCGGCGAACTCAGCCTCACCGGGCGGGTCCTGCCCATCGGCGGACTGAAGGAGAAGACCATCGCCTCACGCCGCGCGGGCTTAACAACCTTGATCTTTCCGGCAGAGAACCGTAAGGATTATGACGATCTCCCCGAATACCTGCGTGAGGGGCTCGAAGTGCACTTTGTCAAGACCTATCCCGAAGTATTTAAAATCGCCTTCGGTATAAAACGGGAACATCTGAAACCAATTAAAATAAAGCCACAGGGGGCCATGGAATGACCACAGAAGAGATCAAAAACAACCTGCTCGCACTGAGTAAAGAAGAGAAGCAAGCCTTTATCCTCGAGACCCTGCCGATTCTGGCCAAAGAGGTGATCAAAGAACCGGGCTTCATGATGCAGCTTTTCCCGGTGATGCTCGGCATCCTCAAGGAGAGCGGCATGGATCTGCAACAACTCCTCTCCTTCGCCAGCATGATGGGCGCGCAGACCGATCAGCAGAATTGAAGCGAAATTTCTAAAATCGTCTCAGACCAGCAGCATTCGGTCTGAGACGAACTCTTCCCCACGTACGCTATAAAATTTTTGCAGCAGATCTTCAATACTCATTGCAGATTTCTCGGCCTGCCCGACATCCAGAATGATCCGACCGCCGTGCAGCATGATCAAGCGATTGCCCAACTGCAGCGCCTGCCGCATATTGTGCGTCACCATGAGTGCTGTCAGTTGCTGATCGGCGATCCGTTGGACTGTCAGTTCCAGCACCTGTTGGGCTGTTTTCGGGTCGAGTGCCGCAGTATGCTCATCGAGCAACAACACCTGCGGACGAATCAAGGTCGCCATCAACAGGGTCAGAGCCTGGCGCTGCCCGCCCGAAAGCAGGCCGACCGGATCACCCAGTCGCTCCTCAAGACCCAGCCCCAACTGCTTCAGTTGCTTGTGGAACAGCTCCCGATCCGCCCGGCGAACCCCCTTGCCTAAGCCATGAGAACCGCCACGACGATTGGCCAGGGCCAGATTCTGCTCTATCGATAAGGGGGCGCAGGTTCCAAGTAGCGGGTCCTGAAAAACCCGACTGATGAGCCCGGCGCGCTGATGTTCGGCCCAGCGACTGAGGTCCTGTTCTCCGATCCGGATGTGGCCGCTGTCGATACTGTAACTGCCAGCCAGACAATTGAGCAGGGTACTCTTCCCCGCCCCATTTGAGCCGATAACCGTGATGAAATCCCCTTTTTTGACCTGCAGATTGATCCCCGCCAGCGCCAGGACTTCGTTGATACTGCCGCGATGAAAGGTTTTCACCAGATCGGTAATCTCGATCATCGACGCAGCACCTTTCTCCGCAGGCCAGGCAGGGTCAATGCAGCAACCACCAGAAGCGCGGTGAGCAGATTCAGATCGCTCGGGGTAATGGAGAACTGCCCCAACTTGAAACTTAAGGCCAGGGCTATCGCCAAGCGGTAAACGATGGAACCGAGCAGAGCGGCGAACAAGGATCGCGCAATCGAGCGGCCTCCAAAAAGAGTCTCGCCAACGATCACCGAGGCCAATCCGGCGACGATAGTCCCTACCCCCATATTAACATCCGCTGCCCCCTGGCTCTGACAAAGCAACGCCCCGCTCAAGGCGGCGAAACTGTTTGACAGGCCGACAGTCAGGATAATGACCCGACTGGTCGCCACCCCCTGGCTGGTGATCATCTGTGGATTGGCACCGGTCGCCTGCATCGTCAAACCGAAGGCCGTCCGCAACAGCCAGAGCAGGGCCAGAAGACCCACGAAACTGAGCAGTCCAAAAAGGAGTGGTGCGGCATTGAACATACCAATTCCTGCATTGGTCAGAGGATCGAGGATCGTCGCCTTGCCGAGCAAAGTCATATTGGGACGCCCCATCACCCGCAAATTGATCGAGTAGAGGGCGATCATGGTCAGAATCGAGGCGAGCAGGTGCAAAATACCGAAGCGCGTATTGAGGATACCGGTCACCGCTCCGGCAGCAAAGCCAGCGAGCATTGCCAGAAGAAGGGAGACATAGGGATCGATTCCGGCCGTGATCGCCACCGCAGAAATTGCCGCACCGAGCGGTAAGCTACCGTCGACTGTCAGGTCGGGGAAATCGAGGACCCGAAACGTAAGGTAGACCCCGAGCACCAGAAATCCGTAGGCAAAGCCCTGCTCCAGGGCACCCATGAAGGCGTAATATGTCATCCGGGATATGGCATAGGCATGGTGATGCGTCCTGAATTATGAATCACTCGATAATCTTATCGGCTTTTTGCAACAGAGCTTCGGGCACATGCAGCCCCATTTTGGCTGCTGACCCCGGGTTGAGGTGAATCTGAAATTCGCGCAGGGTTTCAACCGGCATGTCGCCGGGGTTGGCACCAGCTAAAATCCGCGCCACCATCTCGCCGGTCTGGCGCCCCATCTTATAATAATCGACCGCCAAGGCCGCGACAGCCCCCCGTTTGACCGAATCGGTATCGGCGGCAAAGATTGGTAATTTGGTCTGGTAACCGACCTGGGCGATCGCTTCAAAGGCTGAGACAACCGTATTGTCCGTCGGGATATAGACCGCTTCGCTGCGTCCGACCAGACTTTTTGCGGCCTGGGTAACCCCGGCCGAATTACTGACCGTCGCCTCTTCAACCGCTATGCCACGCTTTTGCGCTTCTTCTTTAAGGATCTTGACCAGAGTCACCGAATTTGCCTCGCCCGAATTATAAATAACCCCCAGGGTTTTCAACTTCGGGATAAATTGCAGAATCAGCTCAAGCTGGCGGCCAATCGGACTCATGTCACTGGTGCCGGTAATCAGGCCGCCCGGCTTTTCAAAAGAGGTGACCAGCCCGGCACCAACCGGATCGGTTACAGCCGCAAAGACAATCGGAATTGTGCGGATCGCCTGGGCGCATGCCTGAGCTGTCGGAGTCGCGATCCCAACGACGACGTCGGGGTTCTCCCCAAGGATCTGCTTGGCAATCAGATTGGCTGTGGCAATATTCCCCTGAGCGATATGGTCCTGATAGCTGACCTTCAATTGCTGAGCCTGCAATTCATCCTTGACCCCTTGACGCAAGGCGTCGAGGGCCGGGTGTTCAACGATCTGGTTAAAAGAAACCCGATAGTCTGCAGCACTTACAGACATCGCACAAAGCAGCAAACCACATAGCAAAATCAGTCGTCTCATTCCGGTCTCCTCAGTGGTTACATTTTATTCTTAATTCGCGAAGCGCAAATTTAGCCGCCAGTGCCGATAAGGTCAAGAGCCCGTTTGAAATGTTGAATTCCGCCATGACTGCGCCAGAACCGGAACCTTGTTGACGATTCTTCGGCGCTTCTGCTAGATTCCCTGCGACCGACCGCTTGCATACCTAATATCTGGAGTCATTGAACTATGCGCATACTGTCCGGCATTCAGCCTTCTGGAGCCCTGCATCTCGGTAACTATTTTGGCATGATGCAGAAGATGATCGCTTATCAGGAACAGGAAGAGCTTTACTGCTTTATTGCCAATTACCATGCCCAAACCTCCTTGAGTGACGGTAAGGCATTAGCAAAGGGCACCCTTGAAGCGGCGGCGAGCTTTCTGGCACTAGGGCTAGATCCTGACAAGAGCGTCTTCTGGGTGCAGTCTGACCTGCCTGAAGTTCAGGAATTAACCTGGATGCTTTCGAACTTCACACCGATGGGCCTCTTGGAACGCTGTCACAGCTATAAGGATAAGGTTGCTCAGGGGATCAAACCGAATCACGGGCTCTTCGCCTATCCAGTGCTGATGGCCGCCGATATTCTAATGTTTCAAAGTGAGAAAGTGCCGGTCGGCAAAGATCAGAAGCAACATTTGGAAGTAGCGCGTGACCTGGCGATCAAATTCAACAACGAATACGGTGAGGTCTTCACCATTCCCGAACCTGATATCGACGACGATGTTGCCACCGTACCTGGTCTGGACGGACGCAAGATGAGTAAGAGCTACGCTAATACCATCGATCTTTTTCAGGATGATAAAGCATTACGTAAGCAGGTGATGCGGATCGTGACCGACCCAACGCCGGTGGAAGATGCGAAAAACCCAGATAATTGCAATATTTATCAGCTCTACTCTTTGTTTCTCGATGCCGCTGGACGTGAAGATCTGCGCCAGCGCTACTTGACTCCGGGGCTTCGCTACGGTGACGTCAAGCAGGAGTTGTTTGAGATAATTCGCGACTTCTTTGCGCCCTTCCGTACCAAACGTGAGGAGTTGCTTGCGAATCCGGATAGCCTGCGGGAGACCCTGGCTACGGGGGCTGAAAAAGCCCGCCGGGTTGCATTTAAAACCATGCGCAAGGTGCGCAAAAAAGGCGGTCTGATCTATTGATCAGCCCTCTGAGGGGATGGGAGCGTCACGGGTAAAAAAGACAAAGGCCATTCCCGGACGCCGGTTTCCATCACGCATGGCAAGCTGTAATGAATCGAATCGCCAGCCTTTCTGGGTCCACTGGTTCAAGATTGCCTCAAGGCTTTCATCGGTCACCTCGCTGGCCTCAACCACTTTATAAATCATCAAAAACTCCTTTATGCTCCCAAGGGAGAAACATGTCTGGATCAACTCATAGCTATCGCTTTTCCCTACAGCTCAGTAGCAATGAGATTGCTCGCTACTATCAGGGAACCGCTTGCGATATCAGCGTGCGAACCGACACCGGCCAACAGCTGCGATTTGCCGCCCGCCACCTGCGCCCTTTCCTCACCGCTTCCGGCGTTCAGGGCCGTTTTTTATTGCTGACAAATTGTAACAATCAATTCCAATCCCTAACAAAACTCGTTAGCTCCTAAGAGCCTGACTTGGCAAAAAAACAAACCCGACAAAAAAAGTCAGAAAAAAAGCTTGTCAAACCATAACCACTTTGGTAATGTTTCTTCAAGGCAACAACAACATTCGGCGCACCCAGCATCCCTCCTGGCTGGGGCGCCTTTTTTTTTACTCCCCGACCAGCGATCAATCAAACTAATTTCCGACGTAACATATCCCCGGCTTCCGCCCAATCGGGAAGATTATCAATCCGCACTTTTAAATTTGGTTGTGCTGCGGGAACTTCGAGTCCTTTGAGATCGGATATAACCGATATTCTGATGAGCGATCTTTTCATCTGCGGACCAATCAGTTCCAATTCATCTCCGGGAAGAAATCTATTGCGCCCTTCAACGTAAAGGCCATGCTCATCACGACAAATCAAACCGACAAAATCATGACTGCGCTGGTAATGGGTATCGGCAGCATGAATTTTTGAATCGGCACTACCAAAGAGAAAACCGGTATCATAGGGTCGATGACTGACGGTATTTAATTCCTCCCGCCAGCGCGGATCGACCTGCTGGTCACCGGCCATGAGCCGATCAAGCGCCTGCCGATAAACATCAGTCGCAACCGCGACATAGTAGATCCCCTTCATTCTTCCTTCAATTTTAAAACTGCTGACACCGGCGTCAGCCAGTGCACCCATATGTTCAACCAGACAGAGGTCACGACTATTGAAAAGGTAGGTGCCGCGCTCATCCTCTTCGACTGCCATCGGCTCTCCGGGACGCTGCTCTTCAACAAGGCTATAATTCCAGCGACATGGCTGAGCACAGTCTCCACGGTTAGCACTGCGCCCAACGAGCGCCGTCGAGATCAGACAACGCCCTGAATAGGCGACACACATGGCGCCGTGCACAAAGGCTTCCAGTTCAAGGGTTGGGACTCTACCAAAACCAGCTATATTCTCCAGAGTCAGCTCACGGGCCAGGTTAATCCGGCGGGCTCCCGCTTGCAGCCAAAATTCCCCCGCAGCGGGATTACAGGTATTAGCCTGGGTTGACAGATGCAATACCCGTTGTGGATCGACCCGGCGCACAGTGGCAAAGACTCCTGCGTCGGCAACAATATAAGCGTCCAGATCGAGTGATTTTAATTCTTCAAGAAGACCTTCCAGGGCATCAAACTCTCCGCCGCGTAAACTGGCATTCAAGGTCAAATAAATTTTGACCCCCGCCGCGGCAGTCAACAGCCTGGCCTCGCGTAATGTCTCTAAATTAAAGTTCCCAGCACGAGCCCGTAAACCAAAATTTTCGCCAGCCAGATAAACGGCATCAGCGCCGAAACGAACCGCAGTCTTCAACTTGTCAAAATCGCCAGCCGGAACCAGCAACTCAAGATGTTTCTCTATTCTATTCATAAGTAGTCAAAATCCTTTTGGCCTGATTTGAGGCGGGATAATAACACAGACAGGGGCAGCGAGTGTACCAACTCAGAACAAAGAACTTGAGCCCGGAGTTGAAGTCAAAAAGGGCATTATTTAACCCATACTTTACAGGCGACATCCAAGCTAAAATCCTGCCGCGAGAAGACAGAAACAGCGAATGTATAAATGAAATCGTCATATTTTGCGCAAGTCCATTGGATCAGACGGCAGCATTATAGAACCTGAATAACTTGACAACCTCCTAATAACCCTATAATTTTTACAAGATTAACAAGACCCTATGGATGAATATGAAGAGACCAAGCCAAAATCTAAGGACACTGATCAAATCGCTCCTGCTGGTAACACTGACACTGCTGGCGGCTGGTTGTGCCGCTCCTCAGGCTTCAACCGGGCTGCAGCAACGCATCGATGCCCTGCTCGTGGTCCAGCAGCAACAGGCTCTGCAACTGGCTCAACTACAACAGCAGCTCGCCGGTCTGTCAGTTCTGCCACTCGATTCACCTCTGGTTGACAGTAAGCCGGCTGACGAGACAGCAGAACAACTGACTCAAGCAAATCACCCTGCGACCCCTGCCTTGTCGCCCCCAGCGTCCGCCGCAGAAGTTGCCGCGATCTCTGAAGCCTCAGGACTCTACCTTGAGGCTTTTGCTGCGATTGCGACAGGACAGATGGCCCAGGCTGAGGCCGGATTTAAATCGTTCATTCAGAAGTTCCCTGCCCATGAATACGCTGGAAACGCCAATTACTGGATGGCCGAAGCACTGCTGGCCCAACAGAAACCTAAATACGCTGAATCGGTTCTGCTCGGCATCATTGACAATCCAGAGCAACAGAACAAAGCACCGGCTGCCATGGCTCGACTCGTCAGTTTTTATCGTGAGACTGGCGCCCAAAGCAACGCTAGCGCAATGTTGCAAATGCTGAACAACCGCTATCCCGAAAGCCCTGAGCTCAATCGTCTCATGCGGAGCACAGAGCCCCGCTGACAAGATGAACGCTATCTACTTAGCACACAGAGGAAACCATGAATAAACAGATCCGCGTCTGGCTATCGCTGCTGCTCCTGCTGCTTGTTGGTCTGCCGTCGCTGTCGGCTTTTGCCGCTGAGACTCGCACTTACACCGTTAAAAAAGGGGATACTCTCTGGGGGATTTCGGAAAGGTTCATCACCGACCCCTACTACTGGCCGACTCTCTGGTCCAACAACCCAGACATCACCAATCCCCACTTGATCTACCCGGGGCAGAATGTCCGCATCTACGATGGCCGGATCGAAGTGATCCCTGAATATCCAGGGGAGGTTCAACCGCAGCCAAAAGCTGAACCGGCGCCGGTGGCGGAAGAGCCAGCTCAAATCATTGCCGAAGAGCCTGCCCCAGTCATTGAAGAGCCCGTCGTTGCACCAGAGTCGGCTAAAACTGTTGCACTGTTTAAAGCCAGCAGTAGCGGCGACGGTTTTATCCGAACCGATGAAAAAGCGCTGGGCAGCCTGGTCGATTCAGTGGACGCACGTTCCTTGCTGACACAAAACGATCTGGTCTTTCTGAACATGGAAAATCTGGAACAGGTCGAGGTTGGTGATACCTACAGCCTCTATGGCCGTGGCCCAGAAGTCTTGCACCCGCAAACAAATAAGAAATTCGGCACCATGATGTTCGAGTTGGGCTTTGTTCAGATCACGGAGATCAATGGTCGAACAGTTGTTGGCAAGATCGGTGAAGTTTACCGTGAAATTGAACGCGGGGCAGAACTGTTCGAATACGTCGCCCCCACCCAGGAACTCGAGCTTAAAAAGGCCAGCGGAGAGTTAGCTGGACATATCCTCGCCGGGCAACAGAACAAACTGACTCAGGGCGAAAATGATATCGTCTATGTCGATCTTGGCCTTAACAACGGGCTACAGGTTGGCAATATTCTCTACATTTCTCGCCCGAGACAGGCCACCGAACTCGCGGGAAAAGATAAAAAGACACTCCAACTCCCCGATGATTTACTAGGTGCTGCAGTTGTCATCAGGACAGGCAACCAGAGCGCTTCAGCCCTTATTTTCAAAAGTACAACAGAAATGCACCGCGGCGATCAGGTCATGGCCGCCACCGAATAATATATTCGCAGAATTAACATATTCATAAAGGGATGGGCAGTACAAGCTCATCCCTTTTTTTATCAAGCTAGAGCATGAATCAGGAGGGGGAGATGGATCAGGAAAAAGCCAGCTTATTCCGGCTGCATATGTCACCAGGGATTGGACGCACCGCCCTGTTTAAACTGAAAAACAGCTTCGGCAGTTTCAGTGCGGCGCTCAGGGCCCCGGTCGATGACTTGGCCAGAAGGGCGCACCTCTCTCTGCTGCGGGCCCATTCGATTCTTTCCCACGACGATATCACCCTGACTCGGGGATTTGACGCCCTGAATAAATACGCTGTCAACCTGATTTCCTTCTGGGATGACAATTACCCTGAAGCCCTGCGTCACATTCACGATCCACCGGCACTCCTCTATCTGCGCGGCCAATTGCCCAAAGGAGACTGCTTTGCTATTGTCGGATCTCGCCGCGCCACTGCCGGTGGCGTCGTTTTAACCAGAGAGATATCTGCTGAATTGGCCCAACGGGGCATCTGCATTGTCAGCGGACTTGCCCGCGGCATAGATACCGCTGCACATACTGGAGCCCTTAGCGCCGATGGACAGACCATCGCTGTTCTTGGGTGTGGTATCGATCGCGTTTATCCGTCGGAAAACCACCGACTCTTTCAACGCATCCTGGAACACAACGCCATCATCTCAGAATTCCCACCAGGAGTTCAGCCTTTAGCTGGCCACTTCCCCGGACGGAACCGCATTATCAGTGGCCTCTCTCGCGGTGTTTTGATCGTTGAAGCCGCCGATAGCAGTGGCTCGCTTATCACTGGCGACTTCGCTCTTGAGCAGGGTCGCGAGCTCTTCGCTGTCCCTGGCGCAGTAAAAAACTCAACCAGCTACGGCACTAATCGTTTAATCAAAACCGGGGCGCAAATGGTTACCGAGGCAGCAGATATCCTGGAGGTGCTCTGGCCAGAGGCACAGACGGTCAGTGATCAAAAAGTTGAAGAGTTATTTGTGAACGGGCTTGATAGCAGCGCCCGTAACCTCTATCAAAAACTCAACTTCGAACCGCAACATGGAGACGAACTCGGCCGCGCCTGCGGCTTGACTCCCATGGAGGTTTCCGCTATTTTACTCGACCTAGAGCTCCGGGGAGGAGTTCTACCACTGCCTGGCGGGCGTTATATCCGCAGCCGATAGCTCCATGAAGAATCCTCGGAACTGCCTTTTTCCCCGCCATCGTACAACTTGGAGTTATTCTGGAGGTCCACTTGCGCGAGCGAGTTCTGGCAATCGTTAATCTCATTGCCAAATATGTTATGAGTTCTGATGGCTCGCCGATCAGTGAACAAGAGCTGGTGGCTGAATTGATGTCTGAAGGTTTTGATGCCCAGGAGATCAACGACGCTTTCTCCTGGATGGAGTCAACAGCTCTCGATCAGCCACAAGGTCTACCGGGCAAAGCCGATATCAGCTCTTCATCTTCGACAATGCGTATGTTTACTGCGGAAGAATGCCGCCTCATTGATACTGAGGCACGTGGATTTTTAGTTCGTCTGCGCGGCATGGGTCTCATCAATGACGACATTGAAGAGGAATTAATCGATCGCATCGTTGCCGCCGCCGAAGAACCGGTCAGCTTGCAAGAGATGAAAATCCTGACCGCACTCTCCTTGCTGGCGAGAAACAGTAACCAGTGGCAGCGTGAAATTGACTGCCTGATGACAGAAGACTGGGCACGTATTTACCATTAGCAGGGCGCTCCGGGCTGCGTATTGCGCAGCCCTTTTAGGTTCCGGGTCTTAACTGCAGTTCCCCGGCGAGAGGAAAGTTCATGGCTCAATCACTGGTAATTGTCGAATCGCCAGCCAAGGCGAAGACCATAGAAAAATTTCTCGGTAAGGGCTACAAGGTTCTGGCCTCTTATGGCCATGTGCGCGCCCTACCGAGCAAACAAGGCTCGGTCGACATCGAACAGAATTTTCTGCCCAAGTATCATATTCTTCCGGAAAGTCAGAAGCACATCGACCTTCTGAAAAAAGAGGTCGCAAGAAGCGATGAACTGATCCTCGCAACTGACCTCGACCGTGAGGGGGAGGCGATCGCCTGGCACCTGCTGGAAGCGCTGGGGATTGACGAAGAGGGCGACAAGCCCAAAGTCAGCCGGGTGACCTTTCATGAGATTACCAAGCAGGCGATCGATGCGGCGATGGCTGCGCCACGCTCAATCGCGCGGGACATGGTCGATGCCCAACAGGCCCGCTCCATCCTCGACTACCTGGTCGGTTTCAACCTTTCACCTTTTTTATGGAAGAAGATTCACTATGGCCTCTCGGCCGGCCGCGTTCAGTCGGTCGCCTTGCGCATGGTCTGCGAGCGTGAAGCCGCTATCGATGCCTTTGATCCACGTGAGTACTGGAGCATAGAAGCCGACCTCGCCAATGGCGAGAAAGATCTGTTCCGTGCACACCTGCATAGCAAGGAAGGCAAAAGGCTCGACAAGTTCGCCCTCCCCTCTGAGCAGGAAGCCCAGACAGTCCTAAGCGATCTTCAGGATGCTGCATGGAGTATTGCCAAGCTTGAGAAGAAGCAGCGCAAACGGAACCCGGCACCCCCTTTCACCACTAGTACTCTCCAGCAGGAAGCTAGCCGTAAACTCGGCTTTTCAGCCCGCAAAACCATGAGTACCGCCCAGAAACTCTATGAAGGTATCGCTGTCGATGATGGCACCCATGGCCTGATTACCTATATGCGAACCGACTCGGTGGCACTCTCAACCGTTGCGACCGATGAGGCCCGCGAAGTCATCACTCAGCTCTACGGAAAAGAGTACGCCCTCGTAGAGCCGCGCGTATTCAAAAACAAGAGTAAGAACGCCCAGGAAGCGCATGAGGCGGTGCGCCCAACCGAGGTTGCCCGAACCCCGGAATCACTCAAAGCCTACCTGTCTTCCGACCAACTGCGCCTCTATCAACTGATCTGGAAACGAACGGTCGCCTCACAAATGGCCCAGGCCATCTTTGATGCCACCACCGTCGACATCTCCGCGGGTGAAAATTACAGTTTCCGCGCCAGTGGCCAGATCATCCGTTTTGCCGGGTTCATGACCCTCTATATCGAGGGGACAGACACCGATGAAGACGAAGACAAGGAAGGTCTGCTCCCGTCCTTGCAGGAGGGAGAAGCCCTCGCTGTCCAGGGGTTGATTCCAGAGCAGCACTTCACCCAGCCACCACCCCGTTTTACTGAGGCGAGCCTGGTCAAATCTCTAGAAGAGTACGGCATCGGCCGACCATCGACCTACGCCAGTATCATGAATACCCTGGTCACCCGCAAATACGCCCGACTGGAGAAACGCACCTTCTTCCCCGAGGATGTCGGCAAGGTCGTTTCCAAGCTCCTGACTGACCATTTCAGCCGCTATGTCGATTACGAGTTCACAGCCGGACTGGAAGAAGAACTGGATGCGATCTCACGTGGCGAGAAACAGTGGATTCCTTTGGTCAAGGCGTTCTGGGAACCCTTCATCGAGCTGCTGCAAGTCAAAGACAAAGAGGTCAGTAAAGCCGATGTTACCACCGAAAAGACCGACCGGATCTGCCCCGAGCCCGACTGCGGCAAGGAGCTGGTGATCAAACTCGGGCGCGCCGGACGCTTCCTCGCCTGCAGTGGCTTTCCCGACTGCCGTCACACCGAACCACTCCTGGGCGATGGCGAAACCGCCGAAGAACCGGTCATGTCGGAAGAGAAATGTGAAAAATGTGGCGCTCAGATGCAGATCAAACAGGGCCGCTACGGCAAGTTCCTCGGGTGCAGTGCTTACCCCGAGTGCAAAAACATTCAACCCCTGGAAAAACCGAAGGCGCTCAACATCAAATGCCCTGAGTGTAAAGAGGGTGAGATGATGGAGAAGAAGAGCCGTTACGGCAAGATCTTCTATTCATGCAACCGCTATCCCAAATGCAAATACGCGCTCTGGAATGAGCCAAAAGCCGAGCCCTGCCCCAAGTGCAGCTGGCCACTGACCGAGATCAAAATCACCAAGCGCTGGGGAACCGTGCAACGCTGCCCACAAGAGGCCTGCGACTGGGAGAACGAGCTGATCGCACCGGAGAAGAAACCGGCGCCCAAGAAGCCTGCAACCAAGAAAGCCACGGCCAAAAAAGCACCCGCTAAAAAGGCTCCGGCCAAGAAAGCCGCAGCCAAGAAGGCGCCGGTTAAAAAAACCGTAGTCAAGAAGACTGCTGCGAAGAAAGCTCCAGCAAAGAAGGCGACCACCGAAGAAGCCTGATCGCGGTGCGCGACAACAACCTAGCAACCGGTCGCGCCTTGATGAAGGGTGCGACCGGTTTTTTATTTTCACAGGATATCGTCATATGCAAATCAAGATCATTGGTGCCGGATTAGCCGGTTGTGAGGCCGCCTGGCAACTGGCCAGCTTCGGTCTGGATGTTCAGCTCTACGAGATGAAGCCACAGCGCTTCTCTGCGGCCCATCAATCAGAGCAGCTGGCCGAGCTGGTCTGCTCGAACAGCCTGCGCGGCGCGGGCATGAATAACGCCGTCGGCTGCCTCAAAGAGGAATTACGCCGGATCGGCTCACTCTTTATCGAAGCCGCCGATGCCACTGAAGTCCCTGCTGGTGGCGCGTTGGCAGTTGATCGTGAGGAGTTCTCCCGCTACATCAGCGCCAAAATCGCAGCCAACCCAAGAATTCAACTGATCCGTGAAGAAGTTACGGCCTTACCGACCGAGGGACCGACCATCCTCGCCTCGGGACCCCTCACCTCAGAAACCCTCTCGCAGCAACTGGTAGAACTGATCGGCGCTGAGCATCTCTACTTCTATGACGCTATCGCGCCGATCATTGAAGCGGATTCGATCGATCTTAACATCGCCTGGCGTGCCTCACGCTACGACAAGGGGGGGGATGACTACATCAACTGCCCCTTAAGTCGCGAAGAGTACGAGCAGTTTGTGACCGACCTGCTGGACGCTGACAAGGTTGCGGGGCGAGAGTTTGAGAAACTGATCCATTTTGAAGGCTGTATGCCGATCGAGGAGATCGCTGCGCGCGGGCGCCAGACACTCTCCTTCGGGCCGATGAAACCGGTCGGACTGCCCGATCCGCGGACCGGATATACGCCCCATGCCGTGATTCAACTGCGCCAGGATAACCGCCACGCCAGCAGCTACAACCTGGTCGGGTTTCAGACCCGAATGACCTACCCCGAGCAGCAGCGGATCTTTCGCAAAATACCTGGGCTCGAAAATGCGCGTTTTGAACGACTCGGCAGCATGCACCGCAACACCTTTATCAATGCACCTAAGGAACTCAACCCACGACTGCAACTCCACAAGGCTCCCCACATCACCCTGGCCGGTCAGATCAGCGGCGTCGAAGGCTACGTCGAGTCGGCCGCCTGCGGACTGCTGGCCGGAATCTTTGTCGCTGCCGAGCTGTCAGGCCAAACCATGAATCCACCGCCAGCGGTTACGGCACTCGGTGCGCTACTTGGGCATCTCCAAACGGCTGATGCGGACAACTTTCAGCCTTCTAACGTCAACTATGGCCTCTTTCCCCCGCTGGTCTTGGAACGCAAGATGAAGCGCGCTGACCGCCGCCTGGCGATGGCCGAGCGCGCCCTGGCTGCCCTCCCCGAATGGTGGACGCAGATCACAGAACTGCGAGATGAAAGGACAAAGGACAAAGGGTAAAGGTTTAATTACCACCAAACCCCGGCTTGACCTTTTCCCTTTTTCCTTTTGCCTTTTGCCTATTCCCTCAAAAATGGAGCCTGTTATTCATGAACGATACCATCATCCTTGCCTCGGCCTCACCACGGCGCAGTGAACTCTTGCGCCAGGTCGGCTTCGATTTCGTCGTGATCCCAAGCCAGGCAGATGAACAGGAAATTGCCGGCGAAACTCCGGAAGAACACGTTATTCGCCTCAGTCTGGATAAGGCGCGCGAAGTTTCAACCCGAGACGATATCAACGGGCGCTGGGTCATCGGTAGCGATACTATCGTGCTGCGTGACAGCGAGATCCTCGGGAAGCCGGTCGACCATGAAGATGCCGCGCGCATGCTGCGCTCGCTCTCCGGCCGCACCCACCAGGTCCTTTCCGGTTATGCAATCCTGGATCGTGGCACCGGCGAAAACCGCGCAGCGGCTGTCACCACCCGAGTCACCTTCCGCTCGTTGACAGATGCTGAAATCACTGGTTACATTGCCACAGGCGAGCCGAACGACAAAGCCGGATCCTATGCGATTCAGGGTCTAGGGGCCTTCATGGTCAGTCGGATCGAAGGGAGCTACAGCAACGTGGTCGGCCTGCCGCTATGCGAAGTCGTTCAGGCCCTCGAAACACTCGGCGCACCAGTTCCGGTTCTGCAACAGCCCAGCTGACATAAGGCCTCCATATGAGTGAAATCGCAGCCAACCTGATTCACATTCACCAACAGATCGATCTTGCCTGCCAGAGTACCGGACGCGACCCTCAGGGTGTACGTCTGGTTGCCGTCAGCAAAAAAAAACCGACGCAGGTCATCAAAGATGCCTTTGAGGCCGGCCAGAAACTCTTCGGCGAGAGCTATGTCCAGGAATTTTCACAAAAAGCTGAAGAGCTTGAGCTCCCGCTTGAATGGCACTTTATCGGTGGATTGCAGAGCAACAAGGTCAAATATCTGCGCGGCAAGACGGCCCTGATCCACTCGGTCGACCGTTTTTCACTGGCCGCAGAAATCAGCGCCCAGTGGGAGAAAATCGGTCAGACGGCCGAGATTCTGCTGCAATTTAATCTTGGAGGAGAAATGACCAAGAGCGGCGCCGATGAAGCCGATGCTCTAGAGTTAGCTGAGCGGGTGAGCAAACTCCCCAACCTGAAGGTTCGCGGCTTGATGACCCTCCCCCCTTATTGTGCAGACCCGGAAGAGGTCAGACCCTATTTCCGCCGCCTGCGTCTCCTCGGTGAAAAGCTAGCGGCAGCCAAGTTACCTAATCTAACGATTGAAGAACTTTCGATGGGGATGAGCCATGATTTCCAGGTAGCCATTGAAGAGGGTGCAACCTTGGTGAGGGTCGGCACCGCGATCTTCGGCGCACGGGATTGACCCTATGTCACAAAGTTGCCTGCTCTTCGATCTTGACGGCACCCTGGTCGACTCTCTGCCCGACCTGGCGACCGCGATCAATCTGCTGCGTGCAGACTTCACCCTGACGCCGCTGCCACTAGCTCAGGTTCGCAGCTTTGTCGGGGATGGTGCCCGCGCTCTGGTAGAGCGCTCATTGCCTGAGGGAGCATTTGACCAGGCGAAACTGACCAGCTTTCTTGACTACTACCAGCAACACCTCTGCGAACTGAGTTCCCCCTATGCTGGCATACCGGAAATGCTTGAGCAACTTCAGAGTTGCCCGCTGGCAGTGGTGACCAACAAACCGGTACAGATGGCAAAGCAATTGCTCAAAGAGCTGAAACTGAGCCACTATTTCAGTCTGGTCATCGGCGGTGACAGCTACCCATGCAAGAAGCCTCATCCGACACAACTGATCGAAGCGCTGAACCAGTTACGGGCCGAAAGTCATTCCAGCCTGATGATCGGCGATCACCACACTGACCTGCGTGCCGCCAAGGCTGCTGGTATGCCCGCCTGTTTCTGCGCCTGGGGCTACGGCAATGATGGCGGGGAGATTCCAGCCCACAGCGTCACTTCTGTGACCGAACTCAAATCTCTACTTCTTATTCGATGAGCAGCGCCCCTTTACGCCAGCGCGACATCGCCCTGTTCTTTTTTCCTCTGCTGCTCAATGTCCAACTGATGAGCCTGTCCCATACCATCATCAACGGTGCCCTGGCACGCTACGCCGATTACGTCACCGCTCTGGCAGGCATGTCGGTGGCGATGGTGGTCCATCTGTTCATCGCCTCCCCCTCCTACCAGAACCACACGGTGACCATCGCCATGGTGCGCGGGCCCCGCTCGCGGCGCGGAGTATTAATCTTTGTCGGCTTAATCGCCTGCTATGTCTCGCTGATGCTCGGTCTCATTGCTTTTACCCGCCTGGGCGATCTGGTACTGATCGACCTGCTCGGTGCACCGCCAAAAATCGCGGAAGCGGCACGTGAAGCCTTGCAGCTCTTGGTGCTTCTCCCCTTTTTCACCGGCCTGCGCGGATTTTTTCAAGGACTGGTTATTCAGTCACGCCATACCTCGCTGATCTCAATCGCCACCGGCCTGCGCGTCGCAGCATTGCTCGGCTTTCTCGCCCTCGGCAAGGACTGGTTTTTCGGCACTCAGCTCGGTGCCTTCGCCCTGGTCAGCTGCATCATCATCGAAACTCTGCTGATGGCCTATTTCGCCTGGCGGGTTCAGTTGCCACTGACGGATCAACAGGATGAAAAATCTGCTGGCCAAATCTTTCGCTATGCCTTGCCGCTAGCCTATTCCTCCTGCCTGCAGCAGACCATCCCGCTTTTGATCAATTCGATTATCGGTCGCCTGCCGGATGCGCCACTGGCCCTAGCCTCTTTCGGCGTGATCCGCGGCTTCCTGTTTCTGCTTGCGGGTCCGATGCGCAATTTGCAACAGGTCTACCTAACTTTGGTCAATACCCTTTCTGACTATCTGGTCCTGAAGCGCTTTGCCATTATCGTGGCACTGGGACTCGGACTGCTGGTGCTCGTAGTCGCAGGACCTGGTGCGCAAATGATACTGGGGCAACTGCTCGGAGTCGAAACAGGGCTACTCAACTACCTGCGCCTCCCTCTTGCTGGCTGCGCCCTCTTTCCACTCATCTATGCCATCAGTAACCTGCTACGCGGCTGGTTCGCCGGTGCGCACAAAACTGCCTTGCTCGGTTATTCAACCCTTTTCAAGTGTAGCTTTCTGCTTCTGATCTGGTGGCCAATCGTCGCACTCAAGCCGCCAGTCTCTGGAGCAGCAATCGGCATTGCCCTGCTCCTGGCCGCCGAAGCAATCGAAGCCATTTACCTGCGCATTCAACGTGGCCATCTGCTTGCACTAGAAGCTGGAACCACCTTAAAATGAACTCATGGCTAAAGATAAAAAACATCCCTGTGCAGACTGCAAGATGTGCCAGTGGTGTTCGGACGACCGCTGTCGTCTCTGCCTAAAGACCGGCTGCGGCAAAAAAATGAGCATCGCCGAACAGATTGAGCTGTACGAAAAGTTAAACAAAGAAGACGCTCCCAAACAGGACCATCCCTAGCCCCACCCCCCAATCCAGCAATACCTTGTGACACCTAGCCTCTACCAGCTACCCCACCAACACCACTACAACAGGAGGAATGTATGATTCGATTCCGACAGCTCAGAGACGTCCAAAAGATCGCGGACGATACAGAGCTATGGCGGGAAGTTTACGGCTACATGGCCGTATGCGTAGCCGAGTTTTTGGAAACAGAAGACGCGGCGGATTTAGAAGATCAAAACTTTAACTTTGCAGTAGCATCACTTGAGGATGTCAAGTATCTGCGCTCTATCGGCGAACCGGAGGAGACCGCGACAATCGACATCAAGAGCGGCTTCACGACCAGACGTATCCACCGATTCATCTACACTACCGAAGTTCTCTTTTTCGACGAACAAATCACACAAACCTCCATGGAGGATCGCACGCAAGCACTAAGGTCTCTTGACAGTGTCAAGCTGCCCACCTAGAGTAAGCACAACTTTCGACTTCGGTGATCGGGGTGGGTTCGAATCCCCCCACTGCGCTAATGCTGGTTGTCCTTGTAATTTCCCTGTCAATTTTTCGTTGGTTAGGCGAGAAAGCTAAGGAGGCCATCATGAAGGATAACGAAACGAAACGCTCCAGCTCAGTGTTATTCCTGTTCCATAAAGTCGTACAACCCGTAACCCATTTCGTAGAAACCATATGGGCGATTGGTGTTGGCGTTGTGGCGGGGACGGTATCGATCCCGATCAAATGAGAGGGGGGCGCAGCAGCGCCCCCCTTCTTCTTTGACATGACCCGGAATGGACCCGGAAGCCCTATATCACTTTTCTTCTCCCTCCCCCACTAAACTCAAAAAAGCTAACTACTACAGAAGCTTACAACATACCAAAGAGAATACGTTTCGTGCTAGGATGTGCCAGTGGTGCTCGGATGATCGCTGCTGGCTCTGCCTGCGGATTGACTGTCGAAAAAAATAAGCATCGCCGAACAAATTACCTTCTACGAAATGCTAAACTCTTCTCAATGCGATAAAAAATGATCTTTACTCTCTGTTCAAATTGACTTCAAGGCAAAGCCTTGAAATAATTGTTCGCAATTTATATGGAGGTTCCCTCATTGTTAGACCAATTTTCCCAGTTCCATCCAATTTTACAGGCTTTTCTTGCAACAATTTTCACCTGGGCCATGACTGCCGCCGGTGCTGCCCTTGTTTTTGGCACCAAAAAAGAGAACCGAAAGCTTCTCGACTGGATGCTCGGCTTTGCTGCTGGCGTGATGATCGCAGCCAGCTACTGGTCACTGCTGGCACCCGCAATTGAAATGTCTGAAGCGAGTGGAGTTCCGGGTTGGATCCCGGCGGCAGTTGGTTTTATGGCCGGCGGAGTCTGCCTGCGGATGGTCGACCGGATCCTTCCACACCTTCATCTCGGCTTCCCGACAAGTGAAGCCGAAGGGGTCAAAACCAGCTGGCATCGCAGCACCCTGCTTGTTCTTGCGATCACGCTCCATAACATTCCTGAAGGGTTAGCAGTCGGAGTCGCCTTTGGTGCTGTTGCCGCAGACCTACCATCAGCCACCCTGGCAGGAGCTATTGCCCTGGCCCTGGGTATCGGTATCCAGAACTTTCCCGAGGGGATAGCCGTTTCGTTACCCCTGCACCGCGAAGGTCTGTCAAAACTCAAGAGCTTCTGGTACGGCCAGTTGAGCGGCGTGGTAGAAATCGTTGCTGGCGTCATTGGCGCAGCAGTCGTCATCTATATGCAACCGATTCTCCCCTATGCACTCTCCTTCGCTGCGGGAGCCATGATCTTTGTCGTTGTTGAAGAAGTCATCCCGGAAGCTCAACGAGGAAACAACACAGATCTGGCGACCATGGGGACCATGCTCGGATTCACCGTAATGATGGTTCTTGATGTTGCTTTGGGTTGATCCCTGCCGTTTCTATCGGCCAACAAAATCGATAAAGGACTGAACTGATGCCAGAAGAGCTTCTCGCCTGTCCGCGTTGCGCCTGTTTGAAGTTTTATTCACAAGATGCCAGGGGGTCGATGGTTTTTTTTCAGGTCAATAGTGACTACAGACCGGTTACGACTGGAGTCACTGCCTCAGATTTAAGTCAGACTGACTTCTCACCAATCCATTGCACAGGTTGCTCATGGTCTGGAGAGTTAAGGAACCTGATACCGCTGTGACTTAAACGTCAATTGACGGCGGGTCCACCGAGTAAGTGGGGATAACACCAGAAACTTCATTAAATTTCGTAAAAACCATTAAAACAATGCTATATTCGCGCACAATTCACCGGAAAATAAGGCACGATTTGTGCTAATAAACCCTGCCATAGCACAGCCACAACACAACTATGTTGCCGGGGCACTAAACAACCGATCCAGTTAAGGAAGGGGCCAAAATGGCAAAGATACTGATTGCAGAAGACAGCGACACCGAACTCGCATTTCTCATGGAAGTGTTGAAAGAGACCAATCATGAGCTGACTGTTACGCGGGATGGTCTGGAAGCAGAGGCAGCAGCAAAGGCTGGCAACTTCGACCTGATTATCCTTGATGTTATCATGCCGGGCAAGAATGGCTTTCAGGTCTGTCGGACCCTTAAGAAAGACCCCGCTCACAAGGATACTCCGATTATTTTGCTGACCTCAAAATCTGAGAATAGCGACAAATTCTGGGGGATGAAACAGGGCGCCGAAGAATACATCACCAAACCCTACAACCCCGTTGACCTGCTCCTCGCAATCCGCCAACACATGGGGGCAAAATAATGGATCTCGGCGAGGTATTAAAAACCTACCTCGGTGATGGCCAGCAAGGTCAATTGGTCATTAAATTTGTCGGAGAGAGTCACCTGTGCAAAATTTCCATCGAAAACGGTCAGGCCATCTACCTGACTCTAGGTGCTAAGGGGCCGACAGAAACCCTTGATACGATAGTCGGCAAGGTCGCGGAATGGAACAATTTCATTAATGGGCTTCCTGCGCGCAAGCGCCTGGAAAATCCGGTCAACCAGCGCCTGCTCGACATCGCGGGGGTTGCACCACTGGCAGAGGGGGAAATTCCACTGGCCGAGGCAACCCTGGAAGAAGAGGATTTCCAGGCAGAAGTTGTCAATGAAGGGGCAGAAGTAAATGCGGGTGAGATCACAGCGGTGACGAATCGATTTATTGATCTGGTCGGCCCTCTTGCTTCAATCCTCATCGAAAAGATCTTCAGCAATCTGGCCCACATTGATGGGGCCACGATGAATGCGGCAACCTACAGCCGTTTCATTTCCGCTTTGGCCGCCGAAGTCCCTGAAGTTGATCGGCAGGCCTTTGTTGACGCTGCTGCACAGTAGTCAATCTGAACACCCCTGGGAGGGTTAAGCATGCTGAGAAACATGAGTATCCGTAAACGTCTGATGGTCATTCTGACCCTGGTCTACATCATCTCGATGGTCGGCGCTATCGCTGGCGGCTACTTCATCCTCGATCGTGATTCGTTGCGTGAAGCAAAAGAAAAAACTGAACTCTTCACCACTGTCATGTCTGCAAATCAACAGTTTATGTCACAGAATGTCCGGCCAGACATCATGGACCTTCTCCCGGATGAATATCTTCCCGATGCGACTGTCGGAATTGTCATGCTGAGCGAGACGGCAGCAATCATCCATGAAAAATACCCTGAATATATATTCAAGGTCGCATCACCGAATCCATTGAATAAAAACAATCGCTCTGACTCCTTCGAAAACACGATTATCGCAGGGTTCGACAACGGCGACTTCGAAGAGTGGGAAGGGACAGTATCCAAGGCCGGTGAACGATTTTATGCGTCAGCTGTCCCGATCGAAGCCCGTAAAAGCTGCATCTGGTGCCATGACACCCCAGCGGTTGCACAACCGGAGATGGTTGAAAGATACGGTACAGACTCTGGTTATGGCTATGAAGTCGGCGACATCGTCGGTGGACGCTTCGTTTATGTCTCAATGACTGCCAGTGATGAAGTCACCATGCAGAAACTTGCAGTCTTTGGTGGCGGCATCAGTATTCTCTTCCTGATTGCTATGCTGGTCATTGACCGCATCGTTATCAGCACCGTGGTCAAGCCGATTGAAGAAATCGTGGCCGTTGCCGAAGACATCAGTCGTGGCAAAATGGACCGCGAATTTAATATCAAAGGCAACGATGAGATCAGGCTGTTGGCCGACGCCTTTAACCGGATGAAAGTTTCATTAGCAAAAGCGATGGATATTCTGCGTAAGTAATACCCCACCCTCATATCATTCGTAGGAGGCTATAGAATGAAACGTTTGCTTCAGATTCTTACCGTTCTTATTATTGTTGCCGCATTGGCATCACCGGCCATTGCCGCCAGTTCGCGCAAAGGCAAAAAAGTTTTCAAGTCGAATTGCAAAACCTGCCATACCAGAAAGGGCACAGGAGGAAAGCTCTCCCCGCTGCAGAAGACCCAGGCTCAGTGGCGTCTCTATTTCAAAAACGACCAGCACAGCGATAAACCTGAAATTTGGAAAGGGTTAAGCAAGAAGGATCAAAATAATCTGCTTAAATTCTTCCTCGACTTTGCTCTCGATTCTGACCAACCGGAAACCTGCGGGTAATTAAGTTTTTCGACGTTCTGCCACCACGTCGGTGACTCTAAGAAAAAAGGACGATCCTGATCAGGATCGTCCTTTTTTTGAGTTATACAGAAGCTCTCAAATCAGGGAGACATAAAGCTTCAGGAATTCCGTTTACCGAGCCTTTTCTGCCATAAGAGTCCGCCGACAATCAAAACCAGCCCAGCGTAGGTTGCTGGCAAGATCTCTTCACCGACCAGAAAGTGGATAAAAAAGAGGGAGACAAAGGGAGAAAGGAAAATCAGACTGCTGATCCTTGCGGTATTTTCAGCATATCTAAGCGCCAGCAACCAGAGAACAAAGCAGGCACCCATTTCGAAAAATCCGATATAGATAGCTCCGAACAAGCCCGGCAAGGGGGGCCAGACCAGTTCAGAGCAAATCAGACAATACCCTAAGACAAATGGAAAACTGCAGAGGAAATTTACCAGTAAAGCGACCACCGGATCACGTGTGTCACGGGTGTTGAAGATCCAGTAAAAAGCCCAGATAATGGTGCTCACCAAGGCAAGGGCGACACCGGTGCCGTCAGTAAAATGAAGACTGAAGGGCTGCCCTTCGGTGGCGATGATCACGACTCCGGCATAACTTAGCAAAAGAGCCCCAAGTTCGGCCAGACGCATCCTCTGCCCAAGGAGCGGAACCGACAAGAGTGCCAAAGTAATAGCCCAGGTATAGTTGAGTGGTTGAGCCTGTTGGGCTGGTAGCAGCTGGTAGGCCTGGAGCAAGACAAGGTAGTAGAGAAAAGGGTTTAGAAAGCCAAGGAACAACGACATCAGATACTGACGAGGCGTGCAACAGAAAATCTGACCAAACTTGCCCTGTACTACCAAAATTCCCGCCAGCAACAAGGTCGACACCGAACCGGCATAGAGTAGCAATTGAATCGGCTCAAGATAACTGAGTGTGATTTTAAAGGCTGAAGCGATGGTCGACCAAAGAAGAACCGTGGTCAAAGCGTATGCGTAGGCACGACCCTGCCGGGTCATTCTGTAACCCTGGACACCGGGCGTAGCACAGACCCAAGTGGCACAACCAACAGCAGCAGGCCGACGAAGATCAGACTGATGCCGCTGAAGGCCTGAGTGGTCAAATGCTCACCGAGCAGCAGCACGCCGAGAAGCCCGGCCGTCATCGGTTCTGCCAGAGACAGAGTCACAGCAGAAGCAACCTGAACCCTCTGCAGACCACGAGCGAACAGCCAGTAGGAGAGTGCCATGGTGGCAAGGCCCAGGTGTAGCACAACCAGAATTGCCTGCGGCTGAGCAACCCAGGAGAGATCCTTACCGATCAACAGCGGCGAAAGCAAGACCGCCCCCAGACAGACTACTACCGCCATTATGGCATTCGGAGTTTGTTTATCGAGCAAGCCCTTGATCATCAGAGTATAAGCTGCGTAAGAAACCCCCGCTCCGAGCGCCAACAAAATTCCCACCGGATCAACCGCAAGCTCATCCCCGCCAAGACCGAGCAGAATACAACCAATGATGGCCAACAGGGTCGCTGCTAACCAGCGTTTATCTGGACGCTCGCCGCGAAACAGGTAGCCCAGAATACCACCGGCAATTGGCGCACTGCCGATCCCGACTATAGTCCCGACTGCGACTCCGGTCTTGCTGACTGCGGCAAAAAAACAGACCTGATAGCTCGCGGTAAACAATGCGGCCAACAGGGTCGGCCCCCATTGCCAATCCGCTAACCGGCCTAGATCTTTACGCCAGACCGCCAGAGTCAGTAAGGCGCAACCACCGACTGCCAGCCGCAGAAAACCGATAACCGTCGAATCAAATCCAATCGGGGCAAAAGATTGGGCGGTGCCGGTTGTGCCCCAGAGCAGGGCAGCACCCAGCACATAATAGATACCAGTATTATTCTTCATAAGATATCGCCATTCTTCATTCCCCCTCAGATTGCTCTCTTCGTATAATCAGTCGACATGGGACAATCATCCAGAGAACCGCAATCAAACGCCCCACAACGTAGGCCAAGGCAGCGCAGAGTGCCCCGGACAAACTACTATAGAGCAACAGCAGGGTCAAAAGACCAAGAATCACTGTCGCTTCGATGATAGTCGCGGTCGACACTGGCCGCGTCATCCGCCCCTCCATCAACAGTCCACGCTGAAAAGAACTGAGCACTGACCCAGCTGGCAACAGAGCCATCAGAATAAGCGGCAAGCGAGAAAAGCGGATCAGTTCATTGTTCAGCCCGGCAACATGCTGTAGCCAGAGAGTCGAGAGTGGTGTCAGGGCAATCAGCAGCAGGCTGCCACTGGCAAACAGGGCCAGGCCATAGGCGAAGTTGCGGATCGCTCGATAGCCGCGAAAATCTTTACCGAGCAACGCGATGACCACTTCCATGAACGACAGCCCTATGGCGCGGAAGATAAAGGTCAGCGAGCCCAAAACTGGCATCACTGCCAAGGATTCGAGGGGCAGGCGTCCCTTGCCAAGGAAAAAAATCACCAGCGGATGGACGCCCAGCGTAATAAATGGCGTCAGAGCCAGAGGCAGATAATAGCGCCAAAGCGCTGAGGACTCGAGAACCTCACCTTGCTGAGGAGAATCGAGCAGTCGCCTTATCGCCCGCCGGGACAAAAAACGACTGGCCAGTAGTTCTGCAACCACCCCGCAACTGAGGGCAATACCGCCCAGCAGAGCGCCCTCTAAATCTGCACGATAAAAAAGCCAGAAAGCAGAGCCTGCCATACCCGCCAGCCGAAAAACCGTCGCCAGGGCTACACGCCTGGTTTGACCACTGCGGATCAAAATCCCCTGATAGAAACGCCGCCAGCCGATCGACGCCGGCCAGGGGAGCAGCACCAGCAGGGCCCAATGGGCACGCGAAGCGACTTCGCTCGGCAAGCCGATCATCCCTTCCATCAGCCAGGTATAAGGTTGTGGCAGAAGCAACAGCAGGGAAGCGAGAGTTATCAGGCCGGTCAGTACGGCAGTAAATCGACGCAGACGCCGATAGGCCAAGGGGCTGGAAGCCAGAGAAGTCGAAGCACTCATCAACATGATGATCGGCGCCTCGGCGACCAGGGCAAAAGAGAAAGCGACCCCGTAGGCCGCCAGGTTCAACTCGGCATTTGTCATGCGCGCGATGATGGCTGTCAACAGCGGGCCATCGACAGCCATCAGCAGCCAGGTGCCGAGCAATGGCGTCCAGAATCGGAAGATCCGTCGCGTATTCAGGGGTACAGAATTCATCCGCCAAGACTCACGATCAGGCCCTGAGCCCTAAAAATTTCGATCGCCTGTTGCAAAACCTGCCCGCGCGGGACCGACATGCCATTAACATCATAACGCTGCCCTAACTTGCGGTACTTGTTTTCGGCCACATTGTGAAATGGCAAGAGGCTGAGCTTCGGTTTCGCTCCCGGTAGCCCGGCGACAAATGCAGCCAGCTGCTCCAGGTTCTGCCGGTCGTCATTGATCCCGGTAATCAACGGCACGCGAATTTCAATCCCTGTCCCGCTGGCAGCAAGCGCTCTGAGATTATCGAGGATCAGACGGTTGTCGACCCCGGTGAATTGCTTGTGACGTGCAGAATCCATCAGTTTGAGATCAAACAGGAAAAGCTCTGTCTGTTCAGCAATTTTGAACAGATCCTCAGCTTTGCCATAGCCCGAAGTATCAACTGCGCGATGAATATGTCTTTCTCCACAGGCAAGAAGGAGTTCGAAAAGATACGGAGTGTGCAGTAACGGCTCGCCACCGGAGAAGGTCACCCCGCCCCCCGATTGGTCAAAGAAAGGGATCTCCTTGTCGATGATTTCAAGAAGCCCGGCAGTGCTATAAGCCCGTCCCGACATCTCAGACGCGAGTGAAGGGCAGACCTCAGCACAGGTTCCGCAACTTTGGCAGAGGTCCCTATCGGTCACAATACCTGCGGCGGTTAACTGACAAGCCAGTTGCTGACAGACCTTGACGCATTCAACGCAGCCGATGCACTTGCTCGCAGTGTAAAACTTCTGTGTCTGCGTCGAGAGACTTTCAGGATTGTGACACCAGCGACAACTTAGCGGACAACCTTTGAAAAAGATCGTCAGGCGGATGCCAGGACCGTCGTTGATCGAGTAGCGTTTGATATCGAAGATGAGAGGCTGTTGCAAAAGTTGTCCTTTATTGGCCCTGATACTTTTCCCGTGTGACGCAGCCGGAACGCAGCAGTTCATTTGCGATCAGGGCGGCAAACTGTTTGAGCGCGTAAGCCCGCAAACATTCCTCGCTTCATCGCCAAATATCTGCTCCGCTCCAGCGGGAGCAAAGGGGGAAGGAGCCAAGAACAAAAATCAGAATGCTTCGTTCTCGGTTCGCTCGATCACTTCCTGTTGCAGGTCGGCATTCATATCGTTGAAATAATCGCTGTACCCGGCCATGCGCACTAACAGATCTTTATAATCTTCGGGGGTTTCCTGCGCTGATTTTAAAGTCGCGGTATCAACCACATTAAACTGGATATGATGCCCTCCCAGAGTGAAGTAGCTGCGCACCAGTTGCCCGAGTCGTGCGATATCCTCATCCCGTTTGAGCAAGCTGGGGAGAAAACGCTGATTGAGCAGGGTTCCACCCGACATCGTATGATCAAGCTTGGTCAAAGAACGGATCACCGCCGAGGGGCCATGGGAGTCGGCCCCATGCGAAGGCGATGTCCCATCAGAGATCGACTTGCCGGCAAAACGACCATTGGGCGTAGCGCCCATCACCTTGCCGAAATAGATGTGGCAAGTAGTCGAGAGCATATTGAGATGAAAGCTCTCCCCTTTGACATTCGGCTTGCCGTCGATAGCCGCGAGCAGATCAGCGTAGATCTGCAGGGCGATCTCATCAGCAAAATCATCATCGTTACCGAAAAATGGGGTCTTGTTGAGGATCGTTTGACGTAAAAACTCTTCTCCGGAAAAGTTTTTCTCCAACGCTGAAAGGAGCTGTGCCATACCGAAGGTCTGATCCTCGAAAACATGCTTCTTCAGCGCAGCCAGTGAGTCGGCGGTTGTCGCAAGGCCGGTGCATTGAATGTAGTTGGTGTTGTAGCGCGGCCCGGCATCGTAGTAGTCCCGCCCTTTGCTGATGCAATCCTCAATCACCACCGATAAAAAGGGCGCCGGGGCGTACTTGGCAAACATGCGATCAATGTAGTTACTGACCCGGACCTTGGTCTCGACGATATGATTGAGTTGCAGCACAAAGGCTGAGTACAGGTCAGCATAGTCTTTAAAATCGAGCGGATCGCCGCTTGAAAGACCAACCTGAGTGCCGGTCACGGGATCGACCCCGTTGTGCAGGGTGATCTCGAGCAGCTTCGGCACATTCAGGTAGCCGGTCAGAACATAGGCTTCCTTGCCGAAAGCGCCGACCTCAATGCAACCGCTGCACCCCCCTTCGCGCGCATCGCGTAGTGACTTGCCCTGCCGCATGAGTTCGAGCGTATAGACATCAGGATTAAAAATTGAGGGATAGCCATGCCCTTGACGAATAACCTTACATGCGGCGTTCAGGAAACGCTCGGGGGTTTTGCTGCTGATATGCACCGAGCTTCCCGGTTGCAGAATGTGCAACTCCTCGATCACTTCGAGCATGATGTAGGAGACCTCGCTAACACCATCCTTACCGTCGCCGGTAATGCCACCAATATTAATATTGGTGAAATCGTTGTAGGTGCCGCTTTCGCGCGCGGTGATCCCGACCTTGGGCGGTGCCGGGTGGTTATTAACCTTGATCCAGAAGCAACACAACAGCTCTTTGGCCTGTTCACGGCTCAGTTGCCCAGTGGCAACATCCGCGACATAAAAGGGGGTAAGGTGCTGATCGAAGTGCCCTGGATTCATTGCATCCCAGCCGTTCAACTCGGTAATAGTCCCCAGGTGGACAAACCAGTACATCTGGATCGCTTCGTGGAAGTTTGATGGCGCATGGGCTGGCACTCGTCGGCAGACTGCTGCAATCTGCTGCAGCTCGGCAACTCGCTGCGGGTCTGTCTCAGTCTTCGCCAACCCTTCCGCCATATTCTCAGCCAAAACAGCATGCCGCTCTGCAAACAGAATCACCGCGTCACAGCTAATATCCATGGCCCTCAACTCTTCAAACTTGTCAGTCGCTTCGGGATCCTGCAGGTAATCGAGGGCTGCTATCTCACCGGCGATCTGAGCTTTGTAGTCAAGCATCCCCTTGCAGTAGATCTGACCGTCGAGCGCAGTATGCCCCGGCGCACGTTGCTCCATAAACTCGGTAAACAGCCCGGCCTGGTAGGCGGCCTTCCACTCATCGGGGACATGGCTGAAGATCCGCTCACGAATCGTCTTCCCTTGCCAGTAAGGGATCACCTCGCGCGCGTAAATCTCAATATCTTCACTGCTGATCCTGTAGCGCTGCTGATCACGGCTGTTCAGAACCTGAAAGTCTTCAATACTGTGACAGGTCAGTTCGGGGAAGGTCGGCACCGCTTTAGGCTTGGGACCACGTTCGCCGACGATCAATTCATCATCACCAAGATAGATGGTTTTTTTTTGACAGTGGTCGAGAAAGTTTAAGGCGCGCAGTACCGGGATCGAATACTTGCCCGCGTGCTCGCGGTAGAAGGCGGTTTCGTGTAGCGCCCGTTCAATCGACAAGCAAGGCTCGGCCTCGACACTCAGTTGACGTAGACGCTTAATGCGAGAGTTCATACCGGGGCCACCAGAGCCGACCATTTCAGGGTAGAAGTTGCCCTCGACAGCAGCTGGACGCTGCGGTAGCGATTTGGGGGGCTCTGTGTTTGTCATGAGATGTCCTTATCTATGCTCAAAAACCGATCAAAAGATGGACTTACCGCAGCTGAAAAAAATAAAGAGGAACAAGAGTTACAGCTTCGTAAAAATCCCTGCGGCGTCACAACCCTGTTATTCAGCAAGTTAAGTACCAACAACAGATAAAATTCAGACCACAGGCTAACCTACTGAAATGAAAAGTGTAATTTTGGATGTTCGATAATTGAATATTGCCAGCAGACCAATAAATAATCTAACTGAGAATAAATTATTCATAAATAAATTTTTGGTCGGCCTGAGTGTCAGAGCAAACCATCAATGTCCCAGACACCCCCAATATTTTGATGTGAGTTTATAGCATCATCGCACCCTTCCTCTTGATAGATAACAACATAAGCGAGATAAAGCACAGATAAAATAACAGATTAAGATTCAACGGGATGTCCTCTGCCATGAATGCTATAATCTGTTAACTTGATTTCCCCCACGGATAAGGAGTGACCAGTGCCCTCTCTCAACTTCGAGCAGGAACGCCGTAAATTTCAAAAATATTACGATGATAACCGAGCGCTCTTTGAGAAAGCGAAGAATGCAAATATCAGTCTTATCGCTTCGCTGATCAAAAAATCAGACATTGGTGAAGTCACCAAAATCGAAGGGCGGATCAAGGATAAAGCCGAATGCATCAAGAAGTTCCATCGCAAGTACCAGAGCAAACTCGAAACTGACGAGCAACCTTATCGAATCAGGGACTACATCTCTGACTTGATCGGTATCCGCATCGTCTGCCTCTATGAAGATCAGATCGCGGTGGTCTCTCAGGTCTTGCAACGCCACTTTAAAATTATCGATGTCACCGACAAGATCTCGGCGGTTGAAAGCACTGAGGCATCATTCGGCTACAAGGGACTGCACATGGACCTTGCCCTGAGCGATGAACTGACAACACAACCGAAGTACCAGCCCTACGCAGAGCTGACTATCGAGGTTCAGATCCGCTCGTTGATTCAGGATGCCTGGAGCGTGTTGGATCACAAGATCAAATATAAGAAATCGATCCCCAACGACCTGCGCCGCCGGATCAATGTGTTATCGGCCCTGTTTGAGCTTGCTGACCGCGAATTCAAGGAGATCCGCAATGCCACCGCAGAACTGATACAGCAAGCGACAGTCGAACCGATTGACGATGAAGCAACAGAGGTTGATGCGGCTATCATTACCGTGACCAACGAGAAGTCGATAAACGCCTTCAATTTTCTACGCGTTGCTGGTCATTTCTTTCGAGATTTTGAATTCGAAGACTACAAGGTTGACGGCTTCGTGCAGGACATCCTTAAGCTGGATCAAGATTTCGAAAAGGCGGCTCTGCACCGCAGCCTGATCGAACACACCAAAACAGTTCGAGAATACAGTGCTGAGTTTCTGGCGGAAGATCCCGACAACAGTTTCAGCCCCTACACCACGATCCGTCACTGCCTTTATCTCAACGACCGAAAAACCTTCCAGCGCCTTCTTTCACGGGTTTCTCGCGAGCGGTTTGAAGCCTGGCTGAACAAAGGAGCGGTGTCAGAGTAAAAAATCGATAAATGCACGATTAGCACGCGATAGGGAACGTTCCGCTTTCCAGGCGATGAGCAGGTCAAGGTGCAGGGGTGGATTGAAAGAAATCGCGACCAGCTCGTCATCACCACTCACGACCATGCGCAAGAAAGTCGAGATCCCCATGCGTTGTTTGACCAGTGAACGTACCAACGAAAAAAGATTGGTTTCAAAGACCACCTGCGGTGGCAAACCGACACCCGCCATCAGTTCATCCATCAACTCGCGCATGTAATATCCCTCTTTGAATAGAATCAAGGGCTCATGCAAAAACTCGGCAAGGCTGATCTCCTTAAGCGTGGCGAGAGGGTGGCCTAAGGGGACGCAGGCCACTATCTCTTCCCTCAGAAAGTGACGTGACTGTAGTCCCTCCATCAGCTTTGGCCCGGCAATAACGCCCATATCAAGTTCTCCTTTGGAGATCATCCGCTGAATACTGGCAGCGCCCTCGCCTGTGACTGTGAGTTTCAGGTTTGGATAACTGTCACAAAATTCGCGGATGATCTGGGGAAAATAGTAAGAACTCATCATCGGCGGAATCCCGATCCTCACCTCCCCCTGAGTCAGACCTCGCAACTCAGCCATTTCCGTTTCGGCAGCAGACAGGTTGTCGATTATCCGTTCAGCATGCCGCAGAAGATTTTCCCCCTCAGCAGTCAAACTGACCCGCTTGTCCTGCCGGTTGAGCAAGATGAGGTCAAGCTCCTCTTCAAGCTTGCGCAAACTGACACTGACTGCCGGCTGAGCGACATGCAGGCGCTCGGCCGCGCGGGTGAAACTCCCCTGGCGAACAATTTCGACAAATACACGTAACTGACGCAGATCCATGAATGCTCCAACATAAGAAAAACTTATGGATACGATAATAACAATATATTTTTATTATGTACATTTCTGAAGTAATCTTTTTACCAAGACTCGTTTGGCGAATTTAGTGGAGCAGCTATGTCAGATAACAATTTCATTCTACGTGGCAGCAAGGAATATCGGCACGCCAATCTGTCCCTCTTTTTAGCCGGATTTGTGACTTTCTCCACCCTCTACACATTCCAGCCCCTCTTCCCCAACCTTGTCGCAGATTTCAGTATCTCTCCAGCAATCGCGAGTCTCTCGCTTTCCTTCGCCACATTTGCCCTGGCAATCACGCTCCCTATTTCGGGGAGCCTGTCTGAGGCCTGGGGACGGCGTCGAATGATGGGGACATCGGTCGTCCTTGCAGCCCTGCTCGCCCTCATAAGTGCCACTGAGGTTTCATTAACGACTCTACTAGGCCTGCGCCTGTTACAAGGGGTTGTCCTGGCCGGGGTACCGGCGGTCGCCATGGCCTATCTGAACGAAGAGATCGAACCGCGCGCAATAGGTAGTGCCATGGGCCTCTATATCGCTGGGAATGCCTGCGGTGGCATGAGTGGCCGGATGCTGACGGCTTGGCTGACTGATCTGATGAACTGGCGAGCAGCGGTCGCCGGGATAGGCTTGCTCAGCATATTGCTTGCAATATGCTTCATTTTCCTGCTCCCTCCATCCCAAAACTTCCAACGCCGTACCCTGCATCTGGGACAACTGAGTGCCTCGCTCTTCGGTCATCTGCGCAACCCTGGACTGCGAGCCCTCTTCTTCCTCGCATTTACCTGCATGGGTGGCTTCGTCACCCTCTACAATTATGTCAGTTTTCACCTCCTCGGACCAGACTTTGACCTGAGCCAGGCTCAGGTTGCGCTGATCTTCCTCGCTTATGCCTTTGGCGCAGGCGGTTCCAGTGTGATGGGACGCTTGACCGACCGATTTGGCCGGAACCCACTTTTATTCTGGACACTGGCGGTCATGACGCTCGGGCTGTTACTCACTCTTCTGTCACAACTTTTTGCTGTGATTCTCGGGATTGTAATCTTCACTATCGGTTTCTTCGGCGCCCATGCAATCGCCTCAGCCTGGGTCGGAGTGCTTGCGGGTCATTCACGTGCTCAAGCCTCTTCTCTCTATCTATTCTCCTACTACCTCGGATCGAGTATCTCAGGCACTGGCGGCGGATTCTTTTATGCCATCTGGGGCTGGGGCGGCGTAGTCGTGCTGATACTGCTACTGATCGGTGCTGCGTTTCTAACCGCGTTGCGGCTAAGATCGCTCAATAAACTTGAACCATTAATGAATCGCAATCAAAACCAAGTCACATATTTATCAAAGCAACCCTAAAAGTTAGGTCAAGTTAATTGACCTAAGCAAATCATTGTGTTAAATATCTGATTATCCGTCCTTCCCCTGAGACGGAGCTAGAGTCGAGGAGAAGGTATGGGACGAATTCTGATCGCAGAAGATGAAAAATCGGTAAGCAGTTTTCTGGTATCGATCCTTGAAGACTTGGGTCACGAGGTTTACGTGAGTCCCAATGGCGAGCATGCACTGGAAACCCTGGATAATAACGAGGGATTTCAGCTTCTGATCAGCGACATGATGATGCCTAAGATAGATGGGCACCAGTTAACCAGGCGGGTTCTAG